>BNJS01000944.1_pt1 | contig 96481 bp, 105 predicted proteins | sample 8540461 | NCBI WGS metagenome assembly BNJS01 (sample SAMD00202454, study PRJDB9452) | human saliva metagenome | isolation source: human saliva | place: Japan | reverse complement strand
CCAACCTTTTCTATCTAATTTATTATCGCCTCAAACACTGAAAACTAAGCAAAATCACATTTGCTGTCATTTCAGTCATGCGCTTACGACTTGTAATACACTATAATTTAGATTATTACGACAAATAGTTAAATATGACAGCAAACAAAAATAAAACTAAAAATAGGGTATATAGTGTGTTTCGTAGCGCACTCAATATTGACAAATCACCTTGACTTATCTAAACTAAACAATAGATCACGACCCTGTACATCCTTACTTGCAAACAATCGCATGATATCTCGGAAAGGGGTAGGCATGTGTAGAAATCACTTTCAACACAATCAAAGATGGTGCGATTATTTACTTCGAGCGATGAGACACATTTTCCCTCTCCCATAACAATCATAATGCTCACCTTCTCTTACCTGTGCTTCAGGGTGCTGACGGATTAGCGTTATGATGCTATCATTCGCCTCTTTGGACAATCTAATACGATTGCCCTCCTGGTAATAGATCCGCTTAGTTGTCATAACAATCAGCATTTGTTACGAACAAGGGACATACTTCTTTATTCGTGCGTGAAAAATCTTTGCTCAGCCAATTGCTCATACTTCGTACCCTTACGGCCATAATTAGCGTATGGATAGATGCTGATACCACCACGTGGAGTAAAGATTCCAGTAATCTCGATATACTTAGGGTCCATCAACTTGATAAGGTCCTTCATAATTGTATTTACACAATCCTCATGGAAATCACCGTGGTTACGGAAACTAAAAAGATATAACTTCAAACTCTTACTCTCAACCATTCGTACGTCTGGGATATATGAGATACGAATCTCTGCAAAGTCTGGTTGACCTGTAATAGGACATAAACTGGTAAACTCAGGGCAGTTGAAGCGTACCCAATAGTCATTGTCTGGGTGCTTGTTAACAAATGATTCTAACACCTCTGGCGCATAATCCATTCTGTATTGGGTCTGTGAACCTAATGACTGTAACCCTTCTTTTTCTCTTTCCATATTCTAAAGAAATTAAGCCAATAAGTTTAGTGCCCTAATGTGCAATAAACCCTATTGGCTTAACTCATGTTTCATTTAATTTAATGCAAATATTTTCCAAATACTATAGTTTACATCAGTATCGTAAGTATCCTCTCCCTCATGTTCCTTCAAAGCCTTTACTATACGAATGGTGATTGGGAGAGCGATAACCTCATAAACTGTCTTCAACAACACCTGCCATAGCATCAACTTTGGAAGTTCGTCAGTTGGAACAACACCGCCCAATGCCAATGGGAAGAAGATTACTGAGTCGAAACTCTCACCCACAATAGTACTAAGAATTGCACGTAATGAGAAGTTACGCCCCTTGTCGCGAATCTTCATCTTACTCATCACGTATGCATTAGCAAATGAACCCACGATGAAGGCTACAAAAGAGGCTGCTGCCACACGTGGAGCCAAACCAAAGATAGCATGGAAACCTGCTTCATTCGTCCAATAAGGGGCACCTGGAATCCAATCACACAACGCACCCATAGCTACGAAGAAGAAGTTCATCGCAAAGCCTGTCCATATCAACAGACGCGCCTTTTGGAAGCCCCACACCTCACAAACACAATCGTTGATGATGTAAGAGATTGGAAAAACAATCAATCCACCTGTCAATGAAATACCTAACACTGAAATTTGCTTTGTCTCGAGGATGTTTGCCGCAATAAGGCAAACGCAAAAGAGGATGCTGAAAAGCATAAACAGCACACTCACTTGTTGTTTACTTTTTGTCATTATCTTGTTTTGTTAAAGGGGGTTGATCAAGTACCCCTATTCAATTAAGTGGCTGCAAAGGTACACATTTTTATCCAAATAGCCTTAACTTCTTTAGAAAAAGAGAAGTGTGTTAAAACACTGAACTACAATAACAGACGCCCTGTCTGTCGATAGAATCAGTATTCTAACACACTTAAATGATATACAATATAAGCTTAGTCGTAGCTAAAAACTATATTGCAAATTGTCTTATAGAAGCTTAATCTTCCCAAGGAGTGAATGCTATTTCGCCCCATTCGTTTTCTTTCGCTTCAAAACCATCTACTCCACCTGTTTCACCTTTGTCACCTGGATTAGGATTAGTTGGCTCTACTGGCACACCACTTGTATTACCGAAATGGTTATCAAGGATGTCACCATTAACATTCAATACTACCTTCTCACTCTGAGGAGTTATATATATTTTCTTCATAATTGTACTCCCTCCTTACTTAATTACAACCTTCTTACCATTCACGATATAAACACCACGAGTTGGGTTCTCTACACGACGACCCTGCAAGTCATAGTAAACACCATCCTCTGTGCTATTCTTTGAGCTTTCGATAGACTCAATACCTGTTGTACTACCGTCCTCGAACTCTAAGACAAAGCTCTTAGCCTGTGCCTCTGCATTGGTAAGTACAAGGAAAGCCTTGTTACCTGGGATTGTTGTCACAGTGTTATTCAGTTTATAGAAACCAATTGGGTTTCTGCTATCTGCAGTATTGATATTGAAAGCACGGATATTATCACGTGTTACAAAAGTGTGATTTACCTGCGCCGTCCTTTGCTTCAAAGCCTTCAAGCTTTGCACCAAAGAAGATTCCACAGAGACGATTATCGCTAATCTCAGTTAACTCTTCACCTACTGGTAACAACTGATTGTCCGCAGGATTAGTAGAGCTACACTCTAATACAACTGGAGTCTGAGCTGGAACTGTGTCGTTCTTACCAGCCAACTTCTTCACCTTAGCAAAGTAATAACCAGAAGCATTCTTAGCGTTAACACCTTCTATAGTATAAGCGACTACGTCACCCTTAATAGTAAATGGGAAGTCTACATAGAGTGTTGTATAATATTTACCATCTCTACCCCTCATGTTAGTAGAAGGCTTCACACCAAAGTAATTTGTATCATCAACCTTTTCAAGAATCCACATAGCAGCATCCTTTACTACAGGAAGCTCTGCTCCAAACCACTGGTCTGTAGTATTGTTATTGACAAAGTCGAACTTAGGAAGTGCACCATCATACTCATTATGAGATGTATTAGCTAAGTCACTTGGATTATAAGCTCTACCATTTTCAATCTTCTTGAGTGCACCAGACATCAGGTAGTAAGTACGACCCTGATTAATACGGTCTACACCGAAATAACGTCTAACAACGTCCATGATTTCAGTGTTATTATATTCAGTTGTTGCTATCTTTGCCAAAGCAAGTACCTGCACAACATCCCACACCTTATCAGGATTCTTTGCCTCTAAAGCCAAGTACAAGTCATTAGAGAGACCTCTTACAGCCGCCTTAATCTGTCCTGCAATACCAGCACCAAATTTTGCTCTAATAGCAAACTCATCATAGAAATCTACAACTGGTTGCATAGAAGGAACCGTTGCAAAAGCATAGTAAGCAGAACGACCATCAGGAGTAGTAACTGGCTGCATGTGCATCTTCAGGTCCCACTTGCCAATAACCTCTGCATCGATAGCGTAATAAGCTGCAGTTCCTACAAATGTGCCAAGCTGAGCTTTCAGCCTATTCTTCAAAGCCTCGTTCACCTGAGCAATAGCTGGATTTAAGTATCCATTGATAACATCAACACCCTGTGAACGAAGTTTTGTCACATCGAGCCAATTAGGGTTTTTACTATTATTCTCTGTCTTAAGGTGAATAACAGTACCTGGCAATGTCATTGCCTCAGCCTTAGTGGCATTAGGCTGTGCCGCAATTTTACCAGTTACATAAACATACTGCTTGCCATCTGTACGCTGACGAGCATTTAACAATACGATAATAACCATCATCTGGTTTTGTTACAGTAGCTGGTGCTTGTGCTGACGCAGCCACAGAAAAGAATCCTAACACGAGTGTCAGGACTGAATGTAAATGTTTAACCATAAAGTTTTATATAATGTAATAGTTTTTAGCTGATAAGTCTATCTCTCTAATTCAGCTGTGCAAAAAAATAATACTTTATGCAAAAAGAATACAAAAAGAGCACGTATTTATTAATAAAAATTCAATATAAGACACTGAATACAACTTGTATTTTGAATATATTTGTAATACTTTTATAGATGAAAACCTTTTAAAGACAGATATTAACGCATCATGTTTATATTTATGAAAAATTCACTTATTATAACCATGCAAAGCCACCACGGGATGTAAGTTCATGACATTTTCAACCTTCTAATTTACACATAAAAAGGTCGCAAACGTATAAAAAACCATAATTTACCATTGTGATAAGCAGAAAATCATTACTTTTGTAGCCTTATCAAAAGAATGATTAATATGAAGAAGATTATTTTAATGACAGCACTGGCTACTGCTGTTTTCACTGCAAATGCGCAGGACATCAAGCCATACGAAGAGAAAAATGTCTCAGATAGAGGCACAGTACAAGTCACTTGAGTCAGCCTATCAGGCTTTTCGGCAAGAAAGACCCAGCAACCTTCACTGATGCGGAAAAGGCTAAGTTGAATGAGATTATGGGTAAAGCTGACTCTCTCTACAACGTACAGAAGACTACAGCCTTAGAGATTGCAAGAAAGTTTAAAGACACAAAGTTCCCTGCAAAATACGTTACTAAAGATTATGTATGACGTTGAGTTCGATGAGTTGAAAGAACTTTGCGATCCTAACACTGACTACTATAATGAGCCTGAAATGACAAAGCCAAAACAGTTATTCGAGTCTTACAAGTTGCGTCAGCCTGGTTCTATGTATAAGGACCTCACAATGGAAGACCTCAATGGTAAGCAGGTAAAGCTTAGCGATTGGGTTGGTAAAGGTAAGTATGTATTGGTTGACTTCTGGGCAAGCTGGTGTGGTCCATGTCGTGCAGAAATGCCAAACGTTGTAGCTGCTTACAATCGTTTTCAAGGATAAAGGATTAGAGATTATTGGTGTTAGCTTCGATAACAAGAAGTTGCAATGGTCAGCAGCTGTTGAGAAGTTGGGTATGACTTGGCCTCAGATGTCAGACCTCAAGGGTTGGGAGTCAACTGCATCAGCAGTCTATGGCATCCGCAGCATCCCTTCTAATATCCTCATCGACCCACAGGGTAAGATTGTTGCAATGGACCTCAGAGAGCAGAGATTGCACGAGGTATTGGCAGAGAAGTTGAAAATAAGAGAAAAGCAAAAGACACAAAAAAATGCTTTTTACACTCTTTCGAGGAGCAGACAAGTTTATCATAGTCACTCCGAGAATTTACAACATTATAAACATAAAAGAGCCATATCTAACTCTAATCATGAGTTTAGATATGACTCTTTTATTGAATTAAGTATATTGTACTCCAATAAGTCTTTTCTACATCATGCTTATACAGCGCTTTACTAATAAGAAGTTGACTCCACCATAACAATCTTTTGCTTGACAATTAACGCTAAACACTATCCGTGTTTACCATTAACACAATATGTGCTGGGCATTTACACAACACGTGCTGAGCATCAACACATCCGAAAAAGATGGGTAGTTGCTTATAATTCAATAGTATCTTGCTTCTTTGCTTTAGCTCAGAAAGTATTTCCTAAGCTAAAGCCTAAGAATATATTATAATAAGGAGTATATATAACCTACAAACACTGCCGTAAGCACAGCTCCCTCCCACCGTTCAATCTTATACTTAGTAAATGAGAAGAGCCATACAAGCATGATTGAGATAACAAGCATAGAAAGGTCGGTTGCTGTAATTCCATTCAATGTCATTGGAGTTATCACGCCCGTAATACCAAGAATCGCAAGGATATTAAACACGTTAGAACCAAGTGCATTTCCTATGGCAATACCACTATTTCCTTTACGTGCTGATACAACACTTGTTGCCAATTCTGGCAGAGAAGTTCCTCCAGCAACAATGGTCAGACCAATAACAGCCTCAGAAACACCAAGGCTTGTTGCCACAGCCGTAGCACCCTCCACAAACAAGTTACTACCTCCTATCAAACAAAGCAATCCGACGAGAATCCATACAACAGACAGCCACGTTGCCATCGGCTTCTTCCCTTCAGCCTCATCAGCAGCCTCTGCGTCCGCACCTTGCTTCTTAGCTCCTTTAAGTGTCATATACATAAAGATGAGAAACATCGCAAAGAGAATACCTGCATCAATCCTACTTATGTCTCCATCAAGCCCCATCATTAGCAACATAGCCGATGCTACAAGTGCAAAAGGGATATCCTTCCTTACCGTTGTCTCCATAATTGTCATCGGTGCCACCAATGCTGAAACACCAACAATAAGTAAAGCATTAAATATGTTGGAGCCTACAATATTACCTACCGCCAAGTCTGATGTTCCTTTCAGCGCAGAAATAAAACTTACACAGAACTCCGGCATACTCGTACCCATCGCAACAATCGTTAATCCTATCACAATCTGCGGCATCTTCATCTTCTCTGCAACAGCCACAGCACCATCTGTCAAGCGGTCAGCACCCCATAAAACGAGGGGCTATACCCACGACAATAAATAAAAATATTCAGTAACATTAAATCTTAGAATATAGAATAAATAAAATATATTTGAGAGATAAAACTTTTTATTTCAACATCTTCCCTACGATCAAGAATCTTGATTGTTCGGCCCATGAATCTCTATCGCACCCTCTTTCTCAAAGTCTGATAGAACACGAAGCAAGGAGAACTTCTGAATACCAAACGAGTCTGCTATCTCTTGACGCGAACGCTCCAAATGTACCTCATTGCTACCCTGCTCTCCTACACGTTCCATCAGAAGATAAGCCACCTTCTCACGTACAGTAAACAGGCTAAGTACCTTCATCTTCTGCGTCAAGAACACATCAATATTTGAGAGAATACGAATATAGTTCATACGAATCGTCTCGTCCATATCTATTAGACGTTTCAACTCCTCTGGACGCATACGGAACAGCTGCACCTTACCATCCGTTTCTACACTCACGGGCAGACTCCTATCCTTAGAAAAGATAAAGGCGGGAGCCACCATATTACCACTATGCAATCGACTTACCTCAACTTGCTTGCCTGATAAAGCAGCCATACGACAGATGAGAATGCCATTCACCACAATATCAACATACTTGCAGGGCATTCCTGCCAAGGCATATACTTCATGCGAAGGTAGGGAAACAAGCTGATGGCTAACGTTGCCTAACGTTAGTTCTATTTCTATCTCACTCATTCCTGCAAAAAGTGGACAGGAACGGAGTGCTTTCATCACATTATTATCCATGGTCACAAAGTTACAAAGATTCTCGTTATTACTACGAATTTAACTTGTTTTAACTCGCCTTGGACACATTTGTTACCTCACCTTCTCCTTGATAGTTTTTAATTTTGCACCCAGATAAAATGAACAAGATTAAGTAAAGATAACAATGACACAAACATTTTCTCAAAGCACAATTCCTTTTAAAGCATGGGACCTTGACCTGCTTGTCGACTATGTACTGAAGTTTCATCATCGCTACATACGCAAGCAGGGTGAGGAACTTGCTATCAGACTGAACTCACTCACAGTTAATCATCCAGAACTTGACCGTGTGGTAGATCACTTCCGCAACAGTGTTGCCGACCTTGACCTCCACTGTCAGAAGGAGGAGAACATTCTCTTCCCTTACATTCTTGATATTTTCAATGCAGCTGAGTACGGACAGGAGCATGCGCCTTTCCATTGTGGCACTATCCAGCATCCTATCAATGCAATGATGGCTGACCATAGTGACGAGATGGATCGTCATGAGCGTATAGCAGAACTAACAAATAATTATACTGCCCCAGAGGGTGCTGAGCCTGAATATGTGAAGGCACTTGCAGACCTTCGACAGTTCCGTGACAATCTCCTTGAGCATATCTACGTAGAAAACGAGATTATGTTCCCAAGAGCATTAATGATGGAATAAGACAATGAAAACCAAACGTGTTTACGCGCCAGTTGAAGAAACCGACGGTTATCGAATCCTCGTTGACCGACTATGGCCGCGAGGCATCAGTAAAGAAAAGGCACAAATCGACCTTTGGTTGAAATCTGTTGCTCCAAGTAATGAACTTCGTAAGTGGTTCGGTCATGCCCCTGAAAGGTTCGCTGAATTCTCAGAACGATATCGTGCAGAATTAACTGCAAGTGGAGCTTTAGACGAACTGCGTGCTGTTCTCAAGGAACATCCAACCGCTACCCTACTCTTTTGCGGCACATGACGAGGAACATAACAACGCGGTCGTATTTGCAACATCTGCTTGAAAACGGAATAACCTTTTATCCTTTTAAAAGCAGGAGGAGCAAAAGAAACAAAGTGAGAAAGAAAAAAAGGGGACAGACATCAACGTCTATCCCCTTTCTTTTTGTTGTTTTCTGATACACACACTCAGAGTATCAGAAAGTTGAGTCCTTAACGCTTTAAGGTGAAAGACTTTACGCCTTCATCGGTGCTAAGCTTCAAGATGAAAACCTTTGGCTGAACACCAGACAAATCGATACGCTGCTGATAACCGCCTTGCTGCAAGAGACTACCGTCTGTTGAGAAAAGCTGATACTTCTGATACTTACCATTAACGGTCAGTTCTGAACCGCTAACAACTGGTAACAGTGCATCTTCATCACCACCAGCAACATTGCTGATACCTGCTGTGATAGGCTGCGCGAGTAGCTTCACGATGATAGGTTCTGCCCCACGTGTCTGAACAAGCAGTGCTGCAGCGTGCGTCTTTGAGTCATTACTCTTGAAACCAACGGCAAGCGCACCACCTTCAAGTGGCAACTTCTCACTTGAAATCTTAAAATACTTCTTCTGAGCAGAAGGTGCCAAGGTAATTGTTACAGGTGCCGTTGTACGATCACTATATATATTAAGTGGCTGAGGTGTCATCTCTTGTCCCGGACGGAATACAAACTGAATGAAGTCATTGTCAACACTCAGTTCAGGAAGGTCAGTACGTCCGAAGGTTACATCATCAATCATAAAGTTCAGAGAAGTAGCATTACCTCCCACTGGGCTATAGTAAGAAAATGCTACGTGGAACTTATCCTCGATAGTAAGACCTTCTACCTTTGAAAGGTCTATACGATAGTCAAACCACATATCAGGCTCCAACTTAACTCCTGCTGGGACATATTCAGATATGTCTAAGAAGTAAGGTGTAGCCTTACCATCCTTCTCTGTGATGATATAAAAACCAAATAGTTCTTCTCCATTAGTAGTCTGATTACGATACATCAAACTGAAAGTTAAATCCTTACTTTGTGCATTCTTATAAGATAGAGTTGGAGAAATAAGCCAGCTTTCATGCTCACGTCTATCCTCAACGCCATATTTCAAGAAAGAAATCTGTGCTACCTCGTTCTCTACAACCGACTGATCAGCATTCTTCTGTTTCCATGCATAGAATGGGCGTTCACCACGAACAGTGAGGTTCTGCCAGCCTTTCAAGCCAAGAATACGTGTATGGCGTAAGTCAGAGAAAGTTTCGTTAAGGACAGCTAAAGGTTCACTATCTGCATCCTTCAACATTGCTTCTTCTATCTTATCAAATGCTTCACGCTCATCTATTGTATTTGGACTGATAGTAACACGCTGAACTTCTACACTCTCTGAAGATACAAAGCGTACAAGTGTAGGACGATGAGTACCTACAACATATTTACCCTCACCATCACCTACTGTAAGTGATTTCCAGTGACCACCACCATCAATAGAGTATTCGGCGGTACATTTTGCAGCACTACTCGCAGGAGTCAACTGAAGCGTATTAACACCATTAGCAATCAATTCATCATAATAGAGCGTATCCTTTGCTGTCAATGTAACATTACTTTTACTATTCCACTTACCATTAAGTTTCCAATAACCTAAGTCAAACTTATGATAGCCCTTCCACGCATCACCTGTAAAGCGACCATCCATCGTACGATTTTCCGTGAAATTCTCAACTCAAATCAGCTGAAGTAGCTGCTTCAGAAACACCCTTGAGTTTGATAACCAACGTATCTGCCAAGACACTTGAGACCCTCAATTCAGCCTCATATACCCCTGCTTTACGTGGTGCGAAGGTCACCTTTACAGGACGATGATAGAGCTTACCAGAACTTGTCGCATAGTAATACTGACCCACGTCTATACGGAAAGGAGAATTTGTATCATGCTCAGAGCAAGGTTAACATTCGTAATAACATCCTTTAATATCAAAAGTCAAGTAGCTGTTCATCAGTCTTAGCTAGGTGCTGCTTTCATCTCACGAACCTGCTGATCCGCCTTTAAGTGTAATCGTTGGTGTTGTTCTGCTTTGCTTGAAGTAACCTGTCAAATTAAGTGATCCACTGTTATCTTCATCAGACACCTGAGAAGTGAAGTTTTATAAGTATTACTACCCACATAAACACCTGCGACCTGTGGGTAATCGTCAGATTAGCTTTAACAGTTCCCATTCTTTGGTAATTTTTCTACATCTAACTTCATTACAGAAGAAGACTTAGTACCCCCAAAGTTTGGTGTCTGTTCAGCACTAAGATGCATACCCTGTAATGCAATTAGGGAAGGTTGTAGGCTGTCCGACCTCACCCATCATCGTACGATACTGTGGAAGAATGGCTACGAGCGGAGTTTTATCCTTGTCTGATAAACGCAACACACTGAAGTCGTCCATGCGAACCAGACTTCCTGGGGCTACTAAAAGAGCAAACTCTAATTTCACTGCTCCTGCTGGACAAACCGTACGAAACTTCAAATCGCCATACGCTTTCATACGTCCAAAGTAGATGTCAGGATTATTGATAAAGTCTTTTTCTGTAGAGACAAGTTCGTTGCCAGCAGCATCCAACCAGCGCAAAGCAAGACGGAATGGACCTTCTAATCGCTTACTCTCTATTGTACTATAATGTACAAGGCATTCCAACTCATCGCCTTGCACTACCTCCTTTCCCGTACGATTAAGGTCAATCACCTGCTTAAGATATCCATCCACATTGGCAGCTGTCTCAATACCAACACCGAAACCAGTATCACTACTGTATCGATCACCAGCCTTCAACTGCGTAACAGTGCCTGCAGTAGCCCAATGCGTAGGCTTACCATCATTAAATGAATAGAAAAAAGGATCATCTAACAACTCTACCGTTGCCTTCTCAGTAGCCTGATCCAAAGGTATAACTACTCGAGGTGCATCATTTTGTGCGTACGCTGTATTTGTAAAACCAGCTAAACAAAGGCTCACAAACAGCTTTGCAGATAAGTAAAAATTCTTCATTGACATCTAAATTTTGATTAACATACCGCAAATATAAAAAAATATAGATATAAAAAAAGCAAGTCAAAATTACATTTTATTTTCATTTTAAGTACACAAAAGTTTCACATCGAACGAAAAAAGTGTATAATCACACATTAATTATAAGTCAAAAGATGTTTTTGATTAGACTTATTAATCCAATAGGCCTAAAACGGCTCATAAGTCAAATTGTCAGAAAGAACAGACAAAAATGGCACAAAACCTCTAATGGTATGCTCCTTGCTTATTAGTCAGTACAAAACATTAACAAACAAATTAAAGTAAAGGAGACAAAGTTATGTATAGAAATTCATGGTTACCAGAGGTTTTCAATGATTTTTTTGAACACAGCAAATATGCTCTAAGGCAAATCCAACCGCACCAGCAATCAACGTTCTGGAGTCGGAGAAAGGATTATATAGTAGAGCTTGCAGCACCGGGTCTGAGTAAGGAGGACTTCGATGTGAATATTAACAGCGATGGCGATTTGACCATTAAGATGGAAAAGAAAGCTGAGGAGAACGAGCAGAAGGCTCACTACCTCCGTCGTGAGTTCGCATATAGCAAGTATGAGCAGACACTGATTTTACCAGATGATGTTCAGAAGGACAGTATTGCTGCACGTGTAGCAAATGGAGTGCTTACCATCACCTTGCCTAAGATTCAGGTTGAGGAGCAGAAGATTGCACGCCAGATTACAGTAGGCTAAACGCCTTCTACCCCCTGATGAAAGGTTTTTGTTCTGATGCTATAAGCTGAGGAACTTTTGATGAAATGGATTAGTTATTGGTGAATGTGCCCCCAGACAGAATATGTTTGGGGGCTTTTTAGGTTCTTCCCATTAAAAACTTAAATTGAAATAGAATAAGATTTATACAATTGCATGGTATTACTATCCTAAATTAGATGATCTTACAAAGGAAGATAAACTACATGATAAAACACAAATAGATACTACATCTATCCCTCCTCTACAAATAGTTCATCCCTTATTGATTGATACTTTGTAAACTATTTTTCATGCGACTCAAAACCAACACATGCTTTTTTGGCTTCTAAAAGACGCCTAATTGACTTGCAAAAGATGCCCTTTTTGAGGTCTTACTAACGCCCTTTTGAAGTCCAACTAAGCACCTTTTCACTTTTACGACTTTGTAACTAACTGATTTTCCTTTGGTTACAAACCTCTTTTTCATACGTATGTACCTTATTTACAGGTGTTTTACTCGAAATTATGTAATGATTTTTCAAATCCTTGTCTACGGATTTTTGAAGTATTAAAAAACAAAAAGTTTTCTATGTCGAAGATAATAATAGAATAAGCTATTGAGAGGCTTTAGCTATACTTTTTGTTTTATGATTAACTCCGTTTCTTTCGTTAAACCTATATGAAAAATATCCACACTCGTCCTTTAAAAAAGAAGATATACAAAACTTTTTTTAACAACAACTTGACAAGTTAGCAGATTATACGTATATTTGCGAGTGAAGAAAAATAACATTCATATAAGGAAGACAATGAAGACAACGCATACTATCCCCTATTATATTGGCTGCTTTTTACTTTCTTGTTCGGGAAAGACTAATGGACAATCACAACAGTCAGCAGAGAAGACTCTACTGTTGAGCAAGCAGCCACTGCTAAAAAACAACGTTTAGCACCGCCCCTCGGCTACGAAAAAGTAAAGCTTGCAGAGGGAACGTTCGGTTCATTCCTACGGAATTTACCCCTAAAGCCTGCTGGGAGCGACTTACATTATTATAATGGTAGTATCAAACGGCGAAATTATGCTGGTGCGGTCGTAAACATTGACTTTGGCTATGGAGAAGTAGAACAGTGTGCCGACGCTGTTATCTACCTCAGAGCCTTATGGCTTTGGCAGACAAAGCAGTATGACAAGATTCACTTCAACTTTACCAATGGTTTTCGAGCAGATTACGCTCGTTGGGCAAAAGGTGAACGCATCCACATTGACAAGAAGACATGGCGGTGCTGGTATAGCAAGGACACAGCTGCAGACTATTCTTACAAAACATTCCGTAAGTATTTAAATCTTGTCTTCACGTATGCAGGAACAGCCTCACTTGAAAAGGAGTTAACTACTATTACAGGCAAAGAATTGCAAGTTGGCGATGTGATTATCAACGGTGGTCATCCCGGACATACTGTCATTATTGTAGACAAAGCCGTCAACAAGAAAGGAGAGGCTGTCTACCTGCTTGCACAAGGCTATACGCCAGCGCAAGAAATTGAGATTTTTAACCAGTGGTTCAGCATTAATCCACAGATTAAATACCTTGACACTCCAGACTGGTATTTCCGTGGTAACTATGCAAAACGATTTTAGTTAGCCGTCAATTACCCTTAGAATAGGCAAGAAAAAAGCACTGTGACCGAACTCACAGTGCTTTTATTGTTTCGTTTTCTGACTTGAAAGTAATATTACAATCTGTCATCAATATTATCGCCCTCTGTTGGCTTCATATCCTCTTCGAAGTTGGTAATACCTGCCTTAACGAGGATTTCATACCATTGAAGGAGCTTCTTGATATCGCTTGTGTGTACACGATCACGGTCGAAGTCAGGAAGAACCTCTGCAAAGTAGTTCTGCAACTCCTTAGCTGAAGCCTTGCGCCAGTTCAGAGAAGCCACCTTGCCCTCTTCCTTGTCGCGCAACTTTACCAACACTTCACCCAATGGAACATCATCAGACTCAGTGAACATTGCAATATCAGCAAGACTCGTCACACGGTCTGTGCCGAATGCTGGCTGACGCTTGTGAGTTTCATCAAGCGACTCAACAATAAGATTCATTTTACCACGGCTTACCAGCTTATAAAGACCTGGCTTACCTGCAATTGAAAGGATTGTCTGTAACATTTTAATCTATTCTTGTTTATAATTTAATTATTCTGAAATAACGGAAAGCAAATGGTCTACCTGCGGAGCGAGAGGGCGTACACCATCGTTGATGATTTCATAATCACTACGTCTTAATACTTCCTCTTGCGGTAGTTGACGTGCCATCCACTCAAGGGTCTTTTCCCTACTAATACCATCACGTGCCATCACACGACTAATACGTACTTCTTCTGGAGCCGTAACGCATACTACCTTATCTATATGAGTACGCTTATCAAAACCACTATCAAAGAGTATTGCACTCTCAAGCCATGACAGCCCCGATTGTTCAAAAGTCTCGCGCTACAGCTGGGTGTATCACCGCATTGACAGCTTGCACATGCGCTCTCACTCTGTAGGAGATAGGCTGCAAGAATGGCTTTCTGCAAGACACCATCACGGAAGACATCGTCACCGACAAGTGCAGAGAGTTCTTGTTGCAGTGGTTGAGAGGTGCGCATCAATTCCTTTGCGTGCGCATCACAATCGTAAACAGAGATTCCACGCTCAGCAAGAAGCTTACAGACGTAAGACTTTCCACTGCCAATACCACCAGTCAACGCTACTATCATCGCTGTTCTATGAGATAATCAACCGTATTTACTTCCGGTCGTACGTTGCGTACACCATTAGGAGAACTGATCACATAGACAGGACATTTTTCCTTATTACCCTTCTCTATCTCTTCGTAGTTGACTACAACACGGAAGCCTACAGGGAGAAGTTCTTTTGTCTCCGCATTCTTTGGCATCGAACGCATACGATAGGCACCTACCACAAACTTCACTTTTACCTTGCTTGGGAAGGTACGCATCACCTTGTTGTCAGGCATATTTATCGCTTCAATAGGTACCTCAACAGCCTCCTCAGTAAGTACATCTGGATAGAGTTTCATCTTGACTCTGGAAGGAACACACTTGGCATTCGTAAACTTACGAAGGTCTACTGTCAACTCCTTGACATCTGTAAAGTTGGTAATCTGCTGTCGCTCCGTATAGACTGTTTGAATACTATCCAACACATTACGAGCTGCATAAACCTGAACGCTATCTGGAGTAAAGTCAACACGAGCAAGATAATAGTTATCACCTGGTGTTACTGTTCCTAAAAGGCGTACAGGTACCTTTTTATGACGACCGAAATTGAAAGAGAAAGAGAACTTGCCAGCCTTAACAGAAGCTATCTTTGAACTCTTTGACAGTTGAAGGTAAATCTGACGCTGAAGTTCTGCAACAGATATATCTCCCTTGCTTCGTCCATCACTATGGACTTTGTAATCGACATAGATTGGGCGGAAAGTATCATCAAGACCATAATACGCAATCATATATCCCTTGTCGCGCACTGTAAAGCGGACAACAGAATCAAGGTCACTGGTAATAACCACATTACGAGGAACACCCGTCATGCGAAGTGGTATACTGAACTCACGCTCATAAGTTTCGTTCAGTGTCATTATCAACCAGAACCCTCCACTCAATACCAAGAAAAACAAAAAAATCAGAAACTCCTTGTTGAATATCCTCAACAAGAAGTTCCTGAAGGTACTGAATGTATGAAGCGATTTGCTTGTTTTCATCAAATGCTTTCCGTCTTTCTGTCAATAAGAATTACTTAGTCTGACCCTGCTGAGAAGCCTGTACGTTTGCAAATACGTAGTTCTTATCAACAGTGATAACAACACCACGTGCAATCTCTATTTCAACCTTTATTAGTTGTCATATCGATATGCTTAACTGTTCCATAGATTCCACCACCAGTAACAACAGAGTCACCTGCTGAGAGAGCATTTTGGAAAGCACGAATCTCCTTCTGCTCTCTTCTGCTGTGGACGAATCATGAAAAACCACATGATGGCGAAGATAGCAACCATCATGATAATCATAGGCATTGGGCTGCCCTGACCTGCAGCCTGTGCTGCGAGGATAAATGTTGTATTCATTATTTATCAGTTATTATGTTCTTAATTTATGGGCGTGAATAGGAGGCTATTAGCAAGCATACCTTTCAAAAGGCGTTTATAATTACTTATCTTTATAACGATTAACAAGCCTTTTTCATTACGCCTCTTAAAAGCTTCTTGCCTATATCTTTATTCCTTATTCTCCGCTTGATCAGTCGCTTGCTGCTGACGATAAGCTACACGCTGAGCAGAAGTCTGCGCAATCGTTGGGCGACGTCCCTCACGACGAGGTGCTCTTTCGTCTTGGCGTTCATTGCGAGGACGATGTTGGCGAGGCTCTGGCATTGTCTTCATCATCTTACCAATCTGTATGAGATGACGTGCAATCGTATCAAGCATACCGTTGATATATCCACCACTTCTCGGTGTACTATACAACTTAGCCAAGTCAACATACTCATTGATAGTTACCGTTATCGGAATATTAGGGAATGTTAGCATCTCAGCAATAGCTATCTGCATGATGACAACATCCATATAAGCCAAACGAGAGAAATCCCAGTTGCGGCTTGATTCACTCATATAACGCTGATAGTCATCTGCATTGAGGATTGTTGACCGGAAGAGTTTCAGCGCAAAATCACGGTCCTCCTCGTCACGATATTCTGGCAGAAGTTCCTGATCAGCTCCATTAGCAGGATCAAATCGTTTGATTGTCTTGATAACAAAGGTATCAACAACCTCCTTGTCATCATTCCAATAAAGACTCTTCTCCTCCAAGATAACATCCAATTCAGGATTCTCTTGTATGAGTGTACGATAAATCTTACGCCACACCTCACGGTCTGCCTCGTATGAATCATCATCACTCGCCATGTATTCTTGGTAGATAGTGCTTTGTTCAATCTGATCACAGAGTTTACGCACAGCCTCCATATCATCTTCCCAACGACGTTTCTGTGATTCCATGAAAAGATTTAGCTGCTTGTTTTCCTCCAACTGAACAGCGAACTTATTGTTTACAAAACGAGCTGAGGGAGCCTCTGTCCCTTCACGATTAGCACGAGTTGCAGCAATCTCCACGCGATGGCGCTCCTCTTGCGTGATTGATACGATTAAGGCCAAGAGGTAATTGTAGAGGTCATACGCTTTCGCCAAGCTGAAAAGAAGTTCCTTCTCAGCATTGTCCATATTCCTGTTACCGTTCTGATAGTATGCATAGGTTAACTGGACAATCTTAATTCTTATTAATTCCCTATTGATCATTGTCTGTTCTAAAAGATTGTGTTTCGTATTGAATACTTTATTTTGCAAATGTAGGAAAATTCCTTCGTACGTGCAAGCATTAATATCTTTTTCTATGTTTTTTAAGAGAATACTTGCTCAATCCGTTGAAAAGAAGTAACTTTGCAGCGCTTTTTGCAAATTGAGGATTGAAAGTTGTGATATTCATTAGATTTCCAATTCCTTAGTCTCTCAGTGTGTGATGGCGAATTAAAGTTCATATTAATTTAGAGTAACACAAAATTATGAAACAAATTAAAGTAACAGGTCAGAAGCGTACAGACCTTGGAAAGAAAGCTTCAAAGCAGCTCCGTAAGGAAGGTTTGGTTCCATGTAACCTCTATGGTGAGGCAAAGAAGGATGGCAAGCCAGTAGCATTCTCATTCACTGCTTCAATGTCAGAGTTGCGTAAGTTGGTTTACACACCACACATCTACGTTGTAGACTTGGTTATCGATGGTGAGGCTCGTAAGGCAGTTCTTAAGGAGCTCCAGTTCCACCCAGTAACAGACGCTCTTCTTCACGTAGACTTCTATGAGGTTAATGAGCAGAAGCCAATCGTTATGGGTGTACCAGTTAAGCTCGTAGGTTTGGCACAGGGTGTTCGCGATGGTGGTCGTATGAACATGTCTATCCGTAAGATTAACGTTAAGGCTCCTTACACTCAGATTCCTGAGCACCTCGACATCAACGTTACTGAGCTTCGTCTTGGTAAGAGTATCAAGGTTGGCGAGTTGAGCTTCGAGGGTCTTGAGTTGGTAACTCCAAAGGAGGTTGTAGTTTGCTCTATCAAGGCTACACGTAACTCTATCCAGGCTGCGCAGGCTGCTGCGGCTGCTGCTGCTCAGTAATCATAACGGAACCAATTAATTCAATATAAGAATTGGACAAGTATTTGATTTGTGGATTGGGTAACCCTGGTTATGAATACGAGGGAACCAGACACAATACAGGATTTATGGTATTGGACGCTTTCGCTAAAGCGTCCAATATTGTTTTTGAGGATAAGCGTTATGGTTTCGTTGCAGAGACAACCATTAAGGGTCGCAAGATTATTCTTTTGAAGCCTACGACATTCATGAATCTATCAGGAAATGCCGTGCGCTACTGGCTCAACAAAGAGAATATCGACCAGAGCCGACTCTTGGTTATCTCTGACGATGTTGCCCTTCCATTAGGTGCTTTCCGCTTGAAAGGAAATGGATCAAACGGTGGCCACAATGGTTTGGGACATATTCAGCAACTTATCGGACAGAACTATGCTCGTCTGCGGATGGGTGTTGGAAATGACTATCCACGTGGTGGGACAAGTTGACTGGGTATTAGGTCGCTACTCTGACGAGGAGATGAAAGAATTTCAGCCAGCTATCGACTTAGGCGTAGACATCATCAAGAGTTTTGCTCTTGCTGGTATCGACATCACAATGAACCAGTTTAACAAACTCGGAAAGAAGTAATCGCACATCCTCTTTAATATAATATGAGACTATGAACGATATTGCGAGAATTGACAAATGGCTATGGGCTGCCCGCATCTATAAGACCCGCTCCATCGCTGCAGACGCATGCAAGAATGGTCGTGTCACGATAAAAGGTATCAACGTAAAACCTTCCCACACAATCAAAGCGGGTGAAGTGGTGAGTGTTAAGAAGTCGCCTATCACCTATTCGTTCAAGGTTCTCAAACCGATTGAACAGCGTGTTGGTGCAAAACTCATCCCTGAAGTCTACGAGAATGTGACTGATGCTAAGCAGTATGAACTCTTAGAGATGAGCCGTATCAGTGGTTTCGTTGACAGAGCACGTGGCAACAGGACGCCCAACAAAGAAGGATCGCCGTCAGATGGATGCCTTTGTCGACCCTGCCCTATTTGGTTTTGATGAGAACGATGATGAGGATGAAACATTCTAAAATCGTTGTCTGATAGGTTAAAACAAACTGATAGACAGCATAACAAAAGGCTATGTCACACTGACATTGCAACAAATGCTATTGTAAAAATATAGGAATGCACGACTCATACTCCGTTAATAACAATTATAAACGGATGTAAGAGCCGTGCATTCTTATATAAAAACAGCTCATTATCTTAACTTAAAAGCATATTCTACTACAACGTAAATCCTGCGAAATATTATTACAAAAACTTCACGTTATATTGTCTAAAAAGGATTGAAAAGCCCCTTTTTACACACATCTATAACTTTCAATAAATCAACCGATTACAAAACACCATTTTAAAAGATGCCTAATTGGACTTCAAAAGGGCGTTAGTAAGACTTCAAAAGGGCACCTTTTGCAAGCTAAAAGAGCATCTTTTAGAAGCCAATTAAGCATCAATAAAAATAGAGAGTGTGAAATATTATTACAAAAAACACAAATATAAACATCCTAACACCACCTTCTTTACATCTATAAAAACCCTGACAACGACCAAATACTTATCCTTTTTCTATAAAACCATAGCAAATCCTTTGCTACTGTTAGTTTTTTTTATACCTTTGTAACAAATAATCATATATAACTAAAAGAATGAAGAAATTACTAATTTTTGCACTGTTCCTCGGCTTACAAACAGTGGCAATGGCTCAAGAATCTAACGGATTAGAAAAGAACAAAGCCGTTTACTTGGAGCTATTGGGCCCATCAAACCTTGCAGGTATCAACTATGATGCACGTTTCAACGACCACACACGTTTTGGTTGGAGAGCCGGATTGAGCTTCGGTTATGGTCATAATTCCAGCATTTTCTGGGAAGGTTCAGACGTACGTGGCTATGCTGTACCATTGGAAGTTAACTATCTCTTAGGGTAGCCAAAAGAACAACCTTGAGCTTGGTGTGGGTGCCAGTGTGGGTATATACAATATACACGGTATCTTTGTGGAGTCTGTAGATGGTCCGAAGTCTTCGTTGTCAGCTGACCAACAGAAGCATGCTGTGGGAGAGTATAACACTCCAGAAGGAACAAAGAGCTGGCTGGCTTACAATGAGAGTCGTAACAAATTCGGCTACTATATCTTTGGAAACATCGGCTATCGTCACGTATCTAATAAGGGTTTCCTGTTCCGTGCAGGTTTCAGTCCTTCTTTTACTATTGGGGAGAAGAATGCAGTTAAGAAAGCGTTCTTCTATCCATACCTCGGCTTCGGTTGGGCATTTTAATTAAGAAACAGATAATAACAAAAGCAGGGACGTACGTAGCGTGCGCCCCTGCTTTGTGTTTACAAACACTGAGAAATTAGTGATTCACCTTATCAATCATATAGTCATAAAAATTATAATTCTTGACCTGACGCTCCTTCAACACAACACGTATTGAATCAAAAGGCTGGGTATTATCGTATGAAGTAGAGAATCTTACCTGACATCCATCCTTCAAAAGTTCAGCTTCTGGAACGACTTTCATATTCTTTCGAGCAAGCACCTTTGCAGGAAAGACAACATCCACCCCTTCCTTTGTCAGCTGTTCCACAAACGCAGGAGAGCCATAATCTCGGGCAAGTTTCAATAGTGAAGCCTTATCTACAGGTTTCTGCTGACACTCGTGGATGTACCTTACATAAAAATCTGTTACCATATCTGATTCGTCCCACGCCATAGGAACAGGATAAACCTTACTACTTCCATCTTTAGACAACGCCAACAAGAAGGTAAAACCATCATCCGTTTCTGGATAACAGATAGAAACTGGCAAATAAACAGAAGTGTTAGTTATGTCGGAAACTAAAGCAGCATAGACCTGAAATTCCTCGTCTGCACCTTTCCAAATATCTTCTCGTGTAAAGACTTTCTTATTAAACAAAACTTTACCACCCTTTTGAAATCGTTACGATCAACTTATTTACAAACTCATCAGAATTCTTCACCTTAGCCTTACTACCAACAGTGTCAACCCGAACATGCCAGTCTCCATAAACTGTATCTATCATCGCATTCTCGTTAGAGATATCTTCCTTCTTCAAGGTTTTATCCTCTTGAACAGCAGATGTATCCTCAACAGGAGCTGCTGCAGGGGCTTTCCGAACTCCCGGTGCACAACAAGCAGACAGAAGACCCATACCCAAAGCGATAAGTAACAAAGCTTTAAAAAGACTTTTGTATTTCTATTTTTTTCTCATCATATTTCTTTTTTTATAATTAGCAACAAATCTGATTTATTGATTTATCCACAAAAGTAAATAAAAAGTTTAACATTGCAAGTTTATACCTTAAATAATATAGATAAAAAAAGAACTACTTCCCATCTTCATATAGAAAGACGGAAAGCAGTTCTATTATCTATTCTTTTATTTTACCTTTATCCAGCTGTTTATCACAGCCTCAGTAGCTTACTTTACAGGAATCTCCTCCAAAGTCTGAACGAGAAGTTTCCAGAAATGGCTCAACAGTTGCTATCTCAAGACGCTCCTTTGCTGTATGTGGACTGCGGAGAGTTGGACCAAGACTAACAACATCCATACCTGGATACTTGCCGAGGATGACTGAACATTCAAGACCAGCGTGGTCTACCTGCACAATACCCTCTACACCATTCTGCTCCTTATAAACCTTCTTCAAGAGATTAAGTATTTCACTATCAGGATTTGGATCCCAACCACCATATTGACCACTGAAGACTGTCTTCATACCAGCCATATTGAAGCAGCTTTCCAACTGAGTAGAGATATAATCTCTCATGTCCTCACGGCTTGAACGAGCAAGAATCATAATAGAGGCCTTAGTTGGCTCAATATGTATAATTGCAAGGTTTGACGAAGTCTCAACAACATCTGGATAAGATGGAATCATACGCAAAACACCATTGTGACAAGCGTAGATAGCATTGATAAGATTATCCTGAATATCAACAGGAACGAGTGTAGCAGGTTTCTCAACATCCTCTACGAAGAACTCTACATTTGGCTCAATACCCTTGAACTCATCTTCGATAAGTGCCTTCTGACGAGCAACCATATCCTTCAAAGCAGCAACATTCTCCTGTGGTAAAGCCAATACAACTTCTGCCTTGAACGGAATAGCATTACGCATATTACCACCTTCCCAAGAAGCTAAGCGTGCACCAAGTTCAGTAACGGCATTACGAACAAAGCGTACCATCTCCTTATTAGCATTAGCACGTCCCTCATTGATTTCAAGACCAGAGTGACCGCCACGGAAACCCTTCAAAGTTACCTTAACAGCAACTTCCTCGTCGTTTTCAACCTCCTTATACTCCAAGGTAGAAGTAACGTCAACACCACCTGCAGAACCAATCACAAACTTGCCCCATGTCTCAGAGTCAAGGTTCATAAGGATGTCACTCTGCAACTCACCACTTGGCATCTCGTTGACACCATACATACCCGTTTCCTCGTCACGAGTAATCAATGCCTCTACAACACCATGCTTCAAGGTCTTATCTTCCATGACAGCCATGATAGCAGCAACACCGATACCATCGTCAGCACCAAGTGTAGTGTTGTTTGCATATACCCATCCATCCACGATATGTGTCACGATTGGGTCTGTTTCAAAGTTATGATTACTATCTGGAGCCTTCTGTGGAACCATGTCCATGTGCGCCTGCAACAGAACTGTCTTACGATTTTCATATCCCGGTGTAGCAGGCTTGCGCATTACAACATTGCCACCAGCATCGATATATGATTCAACACCTACTCTTGCTGCAAAGTCTAACAAAAACTTCTGCACTTTCTCTGGTAACCCCGAAGGACGTGGAACCTGTGTCAGATCATCAAAGTTTCTCCAAAGGCCTTCTGGCTTAAGATTTCTGATTTCACTCATAATGTTGATTTTTAAAAGGTTATTATCATTGTTTATTGATTCGCTCAAAACTTTCTTCCTCTACCTTACTTTTGCAGGGCGGGTAAGCTCAGTTGGACCACCCAAAGACACTGGTGTCTTAGTGAAACTCAGTGATATCCATGCGTAAACACCTAAAAAGAATCACCAGCAAGGTCTGAATGGTATGTACAATCAGTACAAAATAGAGAGCCTGATTGTCTGCCACCCCATAAAGTATCAGCATTGTTTTAACAGCAAAGTGCCATGGTCCTGCTCCGTTAGGCGTTGGTACAATAACAGCTACCGAGCCAACGACAAAGCTAACAAGCGCACAAGAAAGACCAAGGTTTGCTGTTGCATCAAAGCAATAGAATGTCAAGTAATAATGAAGGAAGTAACTTCCCCATATTGCCAGACTGTAGAAGATAAACAAAGGAATATTCTTAACTTTACGCAAAGAGCTTATTCCCTGCCATATACCACCTAACATCTCCTTCACTTTCTTGTAGAAAGCAAGATGACGAAATACATAATAGAAGAGGATAATAGATGCAACACCACAGATAGCCGTTACCAGCCAACCCGTTGGTGAGAACATTCCGAAGATATCATCAATACGTGTACCTGTCCTTGAAAAAAAGTTCGTAAAAACTCTTATCTGCATCAAAAAGGCTGTGGCACTGATAAGTAATACGATAAGCGTATCTACTGCACGCTCGGTTACTACTGTACCAATAGCTTTTGGAAAGGCAACCTTATCATACCTATTCAACACTCCACAACGAGCAAACTCACCAATTCGGGGAATAAGCAGGCTAACAGCATAAGAAAGGAAAATAGAGTTAACACAGACCGATGCGCGTGGATGCTCACCGATGGGTTCAAGGCTCTGCTTCCATCTCCACCCACGAAAAGCCTGCGCCAGTATGCCGAAAGGGAGAGAGAGAATCATCCAAGTCCAGTTCATCTCATGTAGCAGTACATGTTTGATACTGGAGAAGTCGAATCCCCTATACATCCAATATAGGATTGCACTTCCAAGTAGTAACGGCAATGCAATCTTCACAGTATTGTTGAACAGTTTCTTCGTCCTCATATAATGGAGCAAAGATAATTAAAATGTTTTTTAATGCAAAATAAAATGAGTATCTTTGTAGGCAAATAAAGAAAAATTATGAAATTAGTCAAGCCAAAGAAGAATTTGGGTCAGCACTTCCTCACTGACTTAAGCATAGCTCGTCAGATTGCTGACACCGTTGATGCCTGTCCAGATATCCCAGTGTTAGAGATTGGACCGGGTATGGGTGTCCTTACTCAATACCTTGTTGAGAAGCCACGTGAAGTGAAAGCGGTAGAGATAGACTCGGAAAGTGTTGCCTTTCTCTCTACGAGAAGTTCCCAAAGTTACGTGAGAATATTCTTGGACAAGACTTCCTCCTCATGGATTTAAATGAAATCTTTGATGGCAAGCAATTTGTACTGACAGGAAACTACCCTTACGACATCTCGTCGCAAATCTTCTTTAAGATGCTTGATTACAAGGACCTTATTCCTTGCTGCACAGGTATGATACAACGTGAGGTTGCACAGCGTATGGCTGCTGCTCCAGGCTCAAAGACATACGGTATCTTATCGGTATTGATACAAGCTTGGTACGATGTTGAATATCTTTTCACAGTTGACGAAAACGTCTTCAACCCACCTCCAAAGGTTAAGAGTGCCGTTATCCGTATGACTCGCAACGAAGTGACGGATATCGGTTGTGATGAAAAACTATTCAAACGTGTGGTAAAGACTGTATTCAACCAGCGTCGAAAGATGTTACGTGTGAGCCTTCGACAAATATTTAACATGGGTAAACCAGCAGATGGTTTCTATGAGCAGGACATCATGACCAAACGTCCAGAGCAATTATCAATACCACAGTTTGTTGAACTAACAAATATGGTTGAAGAACAATTAGCTAATTACCAACAATAGAGTACATGACAAGAAAAGAGCAGTATGAGCAACTAATACCACAGATAGCAGGGCTTATCAAGGACGAAACAAACCTTGTAGGCATCTTAGCAAACGTGTCAGCAGTCTTACACGAAGCCTTCCCTGAGCGTTTCTTTTGGACAGGTTTCTATCTTTATGAGGGAAAGGAAACACTCTCATTAGGACCATTCCAAGGCTCAGTCGCCTGCTATTCTATTCCATACGGTAAAGGTGTCTGTGGAAAGGCATGGGAAGAAGGACGTACCCTCATTGTTCCCGATGTAGAGAAATTCCCTGGACACATTGCTTGTAGTAGTCTCTCACGCAGCGAGATAGTTGTTCCGATGTATGATGACTCACATACTTTCCGTGGTGTACTCGATATTGATAGCACTCGTCTCAACGACTTCAATGAAGACGATAAAGAAGGTTTGGAACGTATCATCAAACTACTGATGGAAGAAACACAGCACCTCTTCCAGTAAAAAGGATAGAAAACCTTGTTTTAAACAGGAATAACAGAAAACCGTCCACCCATACGGATAGTGCATAAGGAGTAAAACCTTGTTTTGACAAAAAAGTAAAGTAAAATCTTGTGCATATCCGAATTAATACCTATTTTTGTAAAGTAGAAATTTAATATTACGAATATATGTTAGACGTTAAGCAGACATTAAATGATGCCAGCGAGCGCATGGAAATGGCAACGATGTATCTCAATGATGAGTTGCAGCGCATCCGTGCTGGCCGTGCAAACGTAGCCATCCTCGATGGTGTACGAGTTGAATCTTATGGTTCAAAGGTTCCTTTGAATCAGGTTGCCTCAGTCATGGTGCCTGACGCACGTACCATCGCTATCAAGCCATGGGACAAAAAAGCTATCCGCGATATTGAAAAAGCTATCATGGACTCAGATGTTGGTATCACACCAGAGAACAATGGTGAGCTGATTCGTCTGAACTTGCCTCAGCCAACAGAGGAGCGTCGTCGTGACTTGGTAAAGCAGTGTAACAAGATTGGCGAGCGCACAAAGGTTGAGATTCGCAATGTTCGTTCTGATATCAAGGAGAAACTGAAGAAAGCTATCAAGGACGGTCTTTCGAAGACAACGAGAAGGATGCTGAAGAGAGCTTGCAGAAGATTCATGACAAGTTCATTAAGCAGGTTGAGTCACTGCTCGAAGATAAGCAGAAGGAGATTATGACCGTTTAGGAAGCCTCCCCAAGCCCCTCCGAAAGGAGGGGATGTAATAGGCAAATGTTTCTGGTATATTATCAATACCTCTCTCAAACGAAAACATACAAGCGATTATAATAAACTGTTTATAAGCGATAAAATATTATTCTAACTGGCTTCCGTTAGGCACTCCCCTCCTTTCGGAGGGGTTGGGGAGGCTCCCTTATTTTTATGCGCGGCTTAGTAATAAAGAACACTGGTAGCTGGTACACGGTGAAGACCGAGGAAGGCAAGACAATAGATAGCAAGATTAAGGGCAACTTCCGCCTGAAGGGAATTCGCTCTACTAATCCTGTGGCTGTTGGTGACCATGTTGTCATCACACCTAATCAGGAGGGAACGGCTTTCATCACTGAGATAGAAGACCGTAGGAATTATATTATCCGAAAGTCACCTAACCTCTCCAAGCAGAGCCATATCATTGCTGCTAACATCGACCAAGCGTTCTTGATTGTCACAACTAAACTATCCCAGAAACTTCCACCACATTCTATCGACCGCTTCCTTGCCAGTGCTGAAGCTTACCGCATTCCAGTAACACTCGTCTTTAATAAACACGACCTGCTCGATGAGGATGAATTGCGTTACCAGCATGCAGTAATGAACCTCTACGAAACCATCGGTTATCAGTGCATAGAGATACAGGCAAGTGCAGAGCCTGACAATGAGTTTAGCGTAGAGAAAATGAAGCCGTTATTAGCAGGAAAAGTAACTCTTTTGAGTGGTAATAGTGGCGTAGGAAAATCAACGATTATCAATGCTCTCCTACCCCATGTCAACCTCCGTACGGCTGAGATTTCTGATGTACATAACACGGGTATGCACACAACAACATTCAGCGAGATGCTGGAATTGCCAATGGGTGGATATCTTATTGACACACCGGAATCAAGGGGTTTGGAACCTTTGATATAGAACGAGAGGAGTTGACGAGCTATTTCCGTGAAATATTCAAGTTCTCAAAGGATTGTAGATTCTCAAACTGCACGCACACGCATGAGCCAGGCTGCGCTGTAAGAAAGGCTATCGAAGAACATTATATCGCTGAGAGCCGATACAATAGTTACCTTTCAATGCTCGAAGATAAGGAAGAAAATAAATATCGTGAGGCGTTTTAACCCTCACGATTTTTGTTTATTTCAAAGTCTTTCTATAAAGAGAAAAGGAATTATTCGGACCTCCCGAATTATGGAGTACGCCACTATAATACCATAGTATTTTTGTTTTCTATTTGCTGTCACTTTTAACACTTCCAACAAACAGACTATATATCAATCAGTTAGAAATCAAATTCTAATGACAGAAGTGACAGGAAATTTTGTTTAAAAAAACTTTCTTTGTTGTGACAAGACAGAGGTATAAAATGAAAATGATGATTTGCGTATTGCATCAAAAAAACGTTTTTCATGAGATTTTTTAAAAGCCGTTTCTCATTAATATACCTCTTTTCTCATAGTAAGGATAGACCATAATAAGCTTTTCTTTCCACTCCTTGCCATCGTGCGGAGGCTTAGCACACATGGTGCGAATGGTGAGCACCACATGGTGCGGAGGCTTAACACCAATCGTGTGGATGGTTTATAGCCTTGAGAACGACCTATAACACTTAAAGTAAAATAGGCTTATTAACACGCTACTCTGTGATAATATCCGAGCAATAGCACACAGGTTTACTAAGCGTAGAGAAGTTTATTGATAACAAAAAGGCTAAAGGAGATACAGAGATTTACGTCATAAGACGAAATCAACTAACCCCTAAAAAGGTTCTGATTATTGCTTTGAAAGACTCTCTAAAATATGCTCCCAGTTATCAGCAAACGCTCGAATAGTTGGAAATAGAATGTCTGCCCCTTCATTCAAGAGCACCGAATCAGCCAAAGGTCCACTATTGATAGCTACCGTATAGCAACCTGCTGCTGCACCAGCGTGCACTCCGAGTGGTGCATTCTCAACAACAATACCTTCTGCAGGGCGCATAATTACCAGCTTTTTTCAATCCCATTAAGTAAGGGTCAGGATTTGGTTTACCACGCTTAACGTCGTATGCTGTTGTTATCTGATCCTTAGAAACAAAGTCGCCAAAGTCACGAGTGACACGTTCTATCAATGGGAGCTGTGCACTACCAGTTACAATACCAATCTTTAATCCGCTCGCCTTAATCTTCTGCATAAGGTCGATGACACCATCAAACACCTTTGCTTCAGGCATTTCATGGAAGTAATGTGCCTTCACATCATACATCTGCTGCGCCTCTTCCTCACTCAGTTCTTTACCGAGTTGATCCTTAGCATACTTACGGATAGTATCTACACCACGCGCACCTTCTGTTGCGTAGGAGTCTTCGAGCGTGAAGTGAATACCAAACTCCTTCATAGCACGCTGCCACGCAACGCCGTGATTTGGGCATTGAATCATAAAGAACACCATCCATATCAAAGAGAACGACTTTGGGACCTACACCAGTCTTGTCGAAGGAGGATATGTCTTGCTGAGATTGAGACGTCATCGCTGCTTGCTTTACCTTTATTATATATTATTATCCTCAAGTCCCTCAGCTATGTGAAGAACTTGAGGATACATTAAAATATTACTCTCCTTTAAGCCCTACCCACACTATATAAATTAGATTCCATTAGGAACTCCTCCCCTTTCGGGGAGGTCGGGTGGGGCTTTCTCCCCTCCTTTGGAGGGGTTGGGGGAGGTTCTTATTCCTTTAGTCAGTCTTTCCTGAATCGCCTTTGCTCTCAGCCTCATAGCCTGGCTTATTGAGAAGAGCAAACATATTCTTCTTGTAAGCCTCAACACCTGGCTGATTGAAAAGGATTCACTTCCTGAATAAGACCGCTGATACCGCAAGCCTTCTCGAAGAAATAGATGAGCTGACCGAGGTAGTACTCGTTCAATGTTGGAACGCTGACACGGATGTTAGGAACACCACCATCAACGTGAGCCAAACGTGTACCAAGCTCTGCCATCTTGTTAACCTCATCAACACGCTTACCAGCGAGGAAGTTCAAAGCCATCAAGATTCTCCTCATCATGTGGGAAGAGTACCTTTGCATTAGGCTCCTCAACAGAGATAACAGTCTCAAAAATAGAACGCTCACCTTCCTGAATCCACTGACCCATTGAGTGAAGGTCGGTTGTGAAGTCACACGCTGCAGGGAAGATACCCTTGCGATCCTTACCCTCGCTCTCTCCGTAGAGCTGCTTCCACCACTCAGCAAAGAAGTGAAGCTTTGGCTGGAAGTTAGCAACAATCTCAATCTTCTTACCTGCCTGTGAGTAGAGACCCTGACGAACAGCAGCATAACGAGCAGCAATGTTGTTTGCGAAAGGAACGTCAACAGATGTCTCTTTCTCCATTGCCTGTGCACCCTCAACAAGCTTCTGTACGTCGAAACCTGCGACTGCGATTGGCAACAAACCTACTGGAGTAAGCACTGAGAAAACGACCACCAACATTGTCAGGAATGATAAATGTCTTGTAACCTTCCTTCGTTGCAGCAGCACGTGCAGCACCCTTATGCTCATCAGTGATAGCAACGATCACATCCTTTGCAGCCTCCTTACCCAACTGATCCTCACACTGCTTCTTCAAAAGACGGAATGCGAGTGCAGTCTCTGTTGTCGTACCAGACTTAGAAATATTGATAACACCAAACTTCTTATCCTTCAAGTAGTCTGTCAACTCAGCGAGATAGTCCTCACCGATGTTGTTACCTGCAAAGAGAATCGTTGGATTCTTCTTGTCATTTACAAGCCAAGCGAAGCTGTTACCCAAAGCCTCGATGACAGCGCGAGCACCGAGGTAAGAACCACCGATACCAGCAACGACAACCACCTCACACTTCTCACGGAGTGTATTGGCAACCGCCTGAATCTCATTAAGGAACGCTGGAGTAATGCTTGATGGCAAATGCAACCATCCAAGGAAGTCATTACCAGGACAAGTAGCTTTCTCCAAAGCGTCCTGAGCTGCAGCTACGTGAGGAGCATAAGCCTCTACTGCGCCCGGATTCAAGAACTGGGCGGCTTTCGTGAAGTCTAACTTAATACTTTCCATTTGTGTTTATCTAAATGAATCTGTTAATAATTTAATTTCTATTTGTGGACTGATACGTTCATAGAGAATGTTATAAACCGCATCGAGGATTGGCATATTGACGTGCAGACGACGATTAATCTCCTTCATACACTTTGTACCAAAATATCCTTCAGCTACCATCTCCATTTCAATCTGTGCCGACTTGACGCTGTATCCCTTTCCAATCATTGTTCCAAAGGTATGGTTACGCGAGAACTTACTATATCCCGTCACCAACTGGTCACCAAGGTATACACTGTCAATGATGGACCGTTGAATCGGATTGATAGTATTAAGGAAACGTTCCATCTCCTGCATTGCATTCGACATCAATACTGCTTGAAAGTTATCACCATACTTCAAGCCAGAACAAATACCAGCAGAAATAGCATAAACGTTCTTCAAGACAGAAGCATACTCAATACCGAGGACGTCTGGGGAGGTCTTAGTCTTGACATAGTTTGATGTTAACACCTCCGTGAAGGCACGTGCCTTCTCAAGATCAGAACAGCCAACAGTAAGATAGGTGAGTCGTTCCATTGCCACTTCTTCCGCATGAGACGGTCCACCAATAACGGCAAGATTATCGTATGGAACGCCGTATGCCTCATGGAAATACTCTGAACAAACAAGGTTCTCATCAGGAACAATACCCTTGATAGCCGTTAAGATTAGCTTTGTATTGAGCTTTGTCTTCAGTTTCTTCAGTAAGGCTTTCAGATAAGGAGAAGGAGTTACAAACACCAAAGTATCATACTCCTGTACTATCTTATTGATATCCGAAGAAAGCAGCACCTCATTCATGTTAAATTTCACACTTGTAAGGTAAGAAGGATTGTGTCCTCTCCGCTTAAACTCCTCTATCTTATCGTCACGTCGGAAGTACCAACCAATATGATGCGTATGCTCCACAACAATCTTAGCAATAGCCGTTGCCCAGCTACCGCTTCCTATGATTGCTATTTTACCGATGTCGAACATAAACGTTAAGAATAAGAGTAAAAAGGTAAAAAGTAGAAAAAGTGAAAGATATAAGCATCGTATTATGACCTAATACCATTGCTATAATAATACTTCTCTTTTAACTATTCGTCCTACTTCCTACCCTTTTACTTTTCTCTCTGTTACTTTTTACTTTTCCTTAGCTCCGTCAATCCACTGCTGAATATCCTCAACAGAAGGCTTCTCATAACCGAGCTTATACTTCTTGTTGATATCTCCGAGCTTCTGCTGCAAGCCTTGTGCCTTCTCCTCTCTGATGTCAGAGATGAGGTTGAAGCCTGCCTTGCGCAAAACATATACCCACTCTTCAGCAACACCAAGCTCAGCCCATTCCTTAACAGAAGACTGTGGAATCTTTGGCTCTGGCTTCATCTGTGGGAAGAGCAATACTTCCTGGATGTATTCCTTACCAGTCATCAGCATTACCAAACGGTCAATACCGATACCGATACCTGAAGTTGGAGGCATACCATACTGCAAAGAGCGGAGGAAGTCCTGATCGATAATCATCGCCTCGTCATCACCCTTGTCTGCCAAACGCATCTGTTCAATGAAACGTTCTTCCTGATCAATTGGATCATTCAGCTCAGAATAAGCATTAGCCAACTCCTTACCGTTCACCATCAGCTCAAAACGCTCTGTGAGTCCTGGCTTAGAACGATGCATCTTGGTCAGTGGTGACATCTCAACAGGATAGTCAGTGATGAAGGTTGGTTGAACGTATGTTCCCTCACAGAACTCACCGAAGATCTCATCAATCAGCTTACCCTTACCGAAGCTCTCATCAATCTCTTCGAGTTTCAACTCGTTAACAGCGATATGACGGATTTCCTCCTCAGTCTTACCATAGAGATCGTAACCTGTCTTCTCCTTAATTGCATCGAGGATAGGCAGACGACGGAATGGAGCTTTGAAGCTGATAACCTTGTCACCAACCTGTACCTCTGGCTTACCATTTACCTCTATACAAATCTTCTCAAGAAGTTTCTCAGTGAAAGACATCATCCAGTTGTAGTCCTTGTATTGTACATAAAGTTCCATACAAGTAAACTCTGGATTATGGAAACGGTCCATACCCTCGTTACGGAAGTTCTTACCGATTTCATATACACCCTCGAAACCACCAACAATCAGACGCTTCAAATAAAGCTCTGTTGCGATACGCATATACATATCAACGTTGAGAGCATTGAAGTGAGTGATAAATGGACGTGCACTTGCACCACCAGCAATGCTCTGCAAGGTTGGAGTTTCTACCTCTGTATAACCAGCCTCATCGAAGAACTTACGCATGGTACGCAATACGGTAGCACGCTTCAAGAAGGTATCTTTCACACCCTCATTCACAACGAGGTCAACATAACGCTGACGATAACGCTGCTCTGGATCTTCAAACTTATCGTATGCCTCACCATCCTTATACTTAACAACAGGCAGTGGCTTCAAGCTCTTAGACAAAACGGTAATCTCTTTAGCATGAACAGAGATTTCTCCCATCTGTGTCTTAAACACTTCACCCTTCACTCCGATAAAGTCACCAATATCAAGCAACTTCTTGAAGACCTTATTATAAAATTCTTTATCCTCACCCGGACAGATGTCGTCACGAGTGATATAAACCTGGATTCTACCCTTGCTATCCTGTAACTCTGCGAAGGAAGCCTTGCCCATGACACGGCGTCCCATCATACGACCAGCGATTACGACCTCACGCTGTTCGTCCTCCTTGAACTGCTCTTTAATATCAGTAGAGTAAGCATTCGTTGGAAACTCTGCTGCTGGATAGGGATCAATCCCCATCTCACGCAATTCCTGCAGGCTTTGGCGGCGACCAATCTCCTGCTCAGATAATTCTAAAACGTTCATATTTATAATTAAATCGAATATATTCTTATAGTTTGCAAATTTACTAAATAATTCGCAAACTATGACTGGTTTTTCCTTTTTTATGGCATTGGAATATTCTTAAACCCCAATCGATCATTAGAGCCTAAACATATTTTGTTTTATTATCGAGCAGATTGTTTGGCTTTGGAACGCAGACGTAGCGGGCTACGTCAAGTTACGAAGGCAGACAAGATGCCGATAAGAAAATAAAAGATGTTAGGAAACAACACCATAGTAAGAAGAACTATACATATTGTGGTCTAATGAGCGATTGGGGTTTAAGCTAATCATGGTGTCGCTTATGATATCTATATCGTTGCAACATCCCAACACTTACACTCACACAGATGGTATATTGCAAGCTATTTAGCCGTTCGCACATAGGGTGCTAACCAACAGCACCACATGTGCGGAGCATTAACACCACATGTGCGGAGCATTAATACACTCGCAAGAAGCGAAAACATCATCTTTAACAAGTCCATAGGTTAGTTTAAAGGTGTCTATAGCTAAGTTCAAAAGCACCCAAACATGACCTTTGTCTATACTTATCTACCTATTAAACCTACTATGATTTTGTTATCTATCCAACTTTTATTATCTTTGCATTACATTAAGTTGATTAGGTTATGAACGTAGAAAACATCATAAAAAGTATTCATCAGGAAGACGGACTAAGCCGTACACTCGGTATGGAGTTTATCTCTACACCCGAGGACGACACTTTGAAGGCAAGAATGGCTGTCGACGACCGTAACAAACAGCCTTTTGGATTCCTCGCAGGTGGCGCATCATTGGCACTTGCAGAGAATCTTGCAGGTGTCGGTTCGATGGCGTTATGCCCAGGAAAGATGGCTATGGGCATTAATGTTCACGGGAATCACGTCAAGGCGATGCCATACGGTGGAACAGTTACGGCTTACGGAAAACTGATTCACAAAGGGCATACGCTACACGTATGGAATATTGATATCAAGAATAGTGAAGACAAACTCATCTCAAGTGTACAAGTTACCAACTACGTCATAGCCCCACAAGAGAAGTAAATGGATGCTTTCTTTATCTATCGTGAGCCTTTCGAAAAGGTTTGTCATTGCTATTCACAACCAGAGAAGCCAACGGCTATTTCCTCACTTACTGAACTTAATGGACGTAAGGGATTTGTCATTGCTCCTTTCTTTTGCGATGATAGCAACATACTTTACTTACTGGATGGTCAGAAAGGTGCTTCAACGGTTTTACCTTTAGACGGTAGCAAGGGCTTTGATGCTATTCCCAACTGGCAGGACGAGGCGGTACTTACTGACGAAACACCTTCACTTCGCGAGGCTTATCACGACGATTTCTGTCGTTTTCATAAAGAGTTAGAACACAATAGATTCCGCAAGTTAGTTCTGGCGCGCTCGATTATCGAAACAAAAGACGAGAGTGCAACTCCTCGAAGCATTTTCCTTAAGGCTTGTGAGAAGTATCCACGTTCCTATATTGCCCTTTTCTATACTGCAGAGACAGGCATGTGGCTTATTGCAAGTCCTGAAATTCTACTTCGCGGTAATGCCGAGGGCTATCAGACAATGGCATTAGCTGGTACGATGAAATATGAAGGTGAGGATATGAAGTGGTCTACTAAGAATCAAGAAGAACAACAACTCGTTGCTGATTATATCCGTACTTGCTTGCAACCATTTGCAGCTGAGATTACAGAAAGTAAACCTCATACAACTCGTGCAGCACATTTGGCGCATCTTCGCACAGACTTCACTTTTCCAACTTAAAGACACACAACGACTCGGAACTTTCCTTACAGCCTTCCACCCTACCCCTGCCGTATGCGGTATGCCAAAGGATGAGGCACAGCAGTTTATCCTTCATAATGAACAGCTAAACCGCAGTTATTACAGTGGTTTCAGTGGACTGCTTGGTGAGAAGGGTGCGGCAAAACTTTATGTCACCCTCCGCTGTATGCAACTCTCCCTGTTCTACGTGTCGCCTTTATGCAGGTGGCGGACTCTTAAAGGAAAGTATTGAAGAGAATGAATGGCAGGAAACAGAAGCCAAACTTGACACTATGCGCCAGTTGTTAAATCACAATTAGTTTTTAGGAAGATTGGGCTTATGAGCCTTATTAGCCCTATTAGCCCAATATCCCTAACCCTCAACACCCAACATTCAACACCCATTACCCAAATGTATAGCAACAAAGAAAACGTTAACATCCTTACAGCTCTACTCGTAAAGGAAAAAGTAACAAAAGCCGTTGTATGTCCAGGTTCTCGCAACTCACCTATCGTACACAATCTCTGTGCTTGTCCCGACATTGAGTGCTATCCTGTTACCGACGAACGGTCGGCAGGATTCGTAGCGTTAGGAATGACTTTAGCAGACAATGAGCCAGTTGCTGTATGCGTTACATCGGGTTCAGCCTTGCTCAACTTGGCACCTGCTGTAGCTGAAGCTTTCTATCAGAAACGTCCACTGATTATTATTTCAGCTGATAGACCAGCACAGTGGATTGACCAACAGGATGGACAAACGCTTCAACAACATCGTGCATTGGAGCCAAATGTTCGCAAGAGTGTGACACTACCAGAGCCTCATAACGAAGAGGAACGCTGGTATTGCAACCGTTTGGTCAATGAAGCATTGAATGCAGTACGCTTGAATGATGGCAGTCCTGTGCATATCAACGTGTCAATCAGTGAACCGCTCTTTGAATACGACGTACCAAAGCTTCCAGATGAACGTAATATTTTCATGCTTCATGCCACAACTGATAGTATCTGCGTCTATGAAATGGCTGCTGACTTCTTCCGTGGAAAGAAGCTAATGTTTGTTCTTGGACAGCTGACACCTGAAGTTGTGGGCAATTCGCTTGAAGCAATAGAGGCATTAAAGAAGGTTGCTGTCGTTCTTCAAGAGAAGTTAGCAGATGACAGTATTTGCCCTGCACAACCTATCGACGAAGTATTGAAGATGATTGGTGATGACGAAGCTTATCGCCCTGACCACCTTATATATATAGGAGGAACGATTGTCAGCAAACGACTCCGCCTGTTCTTGCGTGAATGTAAGTGCAAGATGTCTATCGTTGTGAATGGAATTGATGAGTTTTGTGACACCTTCATGCACACCACTGATATGATTCAAGGTTTACCAGAGGATGTTATCAAAATCTTTGCCAATGAGACAGAAGGCGTTAAAAAGCGTGACTTTGTAACGCTATGGGACAAGGCATTCGACAAAGCCTTAGCCATCCGCAAGACCTTCAAACCACGCTTCTCACAAATGTTGGCTGTTAAGGCTTTCCACGAGAAGATGAGAGAGGAGGCTGTCGATGGTGAATTGTTCTATGGAAATAGCTCGGCTGTGCGTTTAGGTAACATATTCTCTGATCAATATATCTATGTTAATCGAGGTGTGAATGGTATTGAAGGCTCGTTATCTACGGCTGTTGGCTATGCTATTGCGCATCAGGAAGAAGAGGATGTGTACTGTGTAATTGGTGACTTGAGTTTCTTCTATGATCAGAACGCACTATGGAACGAGTCCCTTCCGCCTAATCTTTCTATCCTCTTACTTAACAATGGCGGTGGAGGTATCTTCCATCAGCTGCCTGGTTTGGAGCGTTCACCTTATCGGGATAGTGCTATTGCTGCCCAACATACAACCTCTGCAGAAGGAATCTGTCAGACACACGACATCGTCTACCTCTCTGCTCGCAACGAAGAAGAGCTTTGACAAGAGTCTTGACAAGTTCTTTAACTCAGAGGAAGGACCAGTACTTTTTAGAAGTATTCACCAACGCTGAGGAAGATACACAGGCTTTGAAGGATTATTATCAAGCCTTTTAATGGCCCTCAACGTATCAACTTTCAGCTTATATATCCAGCATAACTAATAATAACTTGCCACAGTCTATCCCCTTTTAGGAATGACTTGGCAGGCTCCCTATAATCAATCAAAAACGAAAAGACCTTATGGAGAAAAGAGAATGGAAGCCTATTGAAGGCTTTAACTTTGAGGAAATCCTCTTTGAAGAGTACAACCACATAGCAAAAGTAACCATTAACCGTCCTCGCTATCGTAATGCTTTCACCCCGAAAACAGTGTGGGAAATGTCACAGGCATTCAACTACTGTCGTGAAGCCCTTGACATCCGCGTGGTCATTTTGACTGGCGCTGGCGACAAAGCATTCTGCTCTGGCGGTGATATGAACGTAAAGGGACATGGCGGATACATAGGTAATGACGGTGTTCCACGCCTCAACGTACTTGACTTGCAGATGCAGATTCGACGTCTTCCAAAGCCTGTCATCGCAATGGTAAACGGCTATGCGATTGGTGGTGGACACGTCCTTCATGTGGTATGTGACCTCTCTATTGCATCAGAAAATGCTATCTTCGGACAGACAGGACCTAAGGTTGGTTCCTTTGATGCTGGCTTCGGTGCCTCTTATCTGGCACGTGTCGTTGGTCAGAAGAAGGCTCGTGAGATATGGTTCTTGTGTCGTCAGTACTCTGCAGAAGAAGCAGAACGAATGGGATTAGTCAACAAAGTGGTTCTTTTCGACCGTCTCGAAGACGAGTGTATAGACTGGGCAGAGACAATGATAGAGCGTTCTCCATTGGCACTCCGTATGATGAAGGCTGGCTTCAACGCTGAACTTGACGGTCAGGCAGGTATTCAGGAGCTTGCAGGTGACGCCACCATGCTCTACTACACACTTGACGAAGCACAGGAAGGTAGCAAAGCTTTCCTTGAAAAACGTAAGCCAGACTTTGACAAATATCCACAGTTCCCATAAGACAAGGGAACTGTGAGACAAAATATTGGAGCCATTAAGACATAGTAACAGATGAACATTGTTCTAATAGTAACATATTCTTCTAATTATATGATAATATAAGAGCTATCCTATTAATAACACATTTAGCATCTGAGTAACAAAAGAGTCAAATGCTTATAATCATACTTTGAGAAAATACAAAAGAACTTAACATGAAGGAACCTGATACTATAACATCCGACCAACTAATAACTGAGGTTATAGAATGTGCTAAACGCATACGCCGACAACTTGGACCAGGATTCTTAGAAAAGGTCTACAAAAACGCAATGGTCGTGGAACTACGAAAGCTAAAACTCAACTTTGAAACAGAGAAACTCATCCAAGTACTCTATGATGGGATTGTTGTCGGTGAATATCGTACTGACATTATTGTTGAGGGAAGGCTCATTTTAGAACTTAAAGCTACACAGGATCTAACGATAGCGAATGAAGTTCAATTGGTAAATTATCTTACATCAACAGGAATAGATGATGGATTACTCATAAACTTTGGCTCTGACAAACTCCAATTCAAAAGAAAGTATCGTTTATATCGTAGGTTTTAAAGAGCTGTATTATTACCAAACAAGTTCAGTGGTCACCATGTCTTTAGAAGAATATGTTACTACCAGAACAATGTTCATCTGTTACTATGTCTTCTATTCACTTATGTTCCTATTGTCTCACATTATCATGTCTAATTAAGAGCATACAATGTACAACATAAACATCTCCTCCCGCACCCTCCACTTCCTCCGCCCTGCAGGCACTTCACGTGGTATCTACACAACGAGGAAAAGCTATTACGTCACGCTGTCTGACACTAATCAGCCTGACGTAGTGGGTATTGGGGAATGCGCAACACTCCCCGACCTGTCGTGCGATACCATGTCTGACGAAGAATATGAGCAGAAACTCCGCAGTTTCTGTGATGATTTCTGCCGTACAGGGATTATTGATATCGATGCCATGCGCCCTTACCCTTCAATGCTCTTTGGCTTAGAAACGGCTAAGGCACAGTTGGATGTCAAGGGAAGCATCAACTTCTTTAACACTGCTTTTGGACGAGGTGAAGAAGGAATCACCATCAACGGACTCGTGTGGATGGGAACTTTGAGGAGATGTATCAGCGATTGGAAACGAAACTCAAGGCTGGTTTCCGTTGTGTAAAGCTGAAGATTGGTGCAATTGACTTTGAGAAAGAACTCGACCTAATACGCCATATCCGTCAAACTTTCACACGTGAGCAGGTGGAACTACGCGTTGATGCGAATGGTGCCTTTGCTCCAGAAGATGCTATGCCACGATTAGAAGCATTGGCACAATACGATATCCACTCCATCGAACAGCCTATCCGACAGCATCAATGGCAGGAGATGGAACGCTTGTGTGCTGACTCTCCCCTACCGATAGCCCTTGATGAAGAACTTATCGGTGTCAATGACCCTACAGAAAAAGCGTTATTACTCGATACGATTCATCCACAATATATCATCTTAAAGCCAAGTCTACATGGCGGTATGACTGGAACAAGAGAATGGATTACAACGGCAAGAGAACGTAACATTGGTTCATGGGTAACCTCAGCACTTGAAAGTAACATCGGACTGAATGCTATCGCCCAGCTAACAGCTGACATCTATGGTCCAAACATCACCACTCCACAAGGCTTAGGTACGGGACAACTCTTCACCGACAATATCCCAATGCCATTAGAAATCAGAGGTGATCAGCTTTGGATAAGCGATTGAGAAAAATATTATTAGCCCTATTAGGCCAATTAGCCTTATTAGCCCAATAAGCATAAAAAATCAAAACAACAATGACACTACAAGACTTCCTATCAGAATGGCATAATGATAATCTACAACTCCTTGTGCATACCAGTGGCTCAACTGGTAAGCCTAAACCGCTGTGGGTAGAGAAGCAACGTATGCTCAATTCAGCCCGCATCACTTGTGATTTCTTGGGTTTGAAGGCTGGCGATACCGCCCTACTCTGTATGCCACTCGACTACATTGCAGGAAAGATGGTAGTGGTAAGAAGTATTGAGCGTAACCTACGCCTGCTGAGCGTAACACCTTCTGGACACCCTCTCTCTGACCATTCTTTATCTGAAGCAGGTATCTCGAACGAGGAGATAACCTTTGCTGCAATGGTACCACTGCAGGTTTATAACTCTCTACAAGTACCAGAAGAGCGTGAGCGTTTGCGCCAAATACGTCATCTTATTATAGGCGGTGGTGCTGTCGATAATAAACTTTCAACTGCCTTACACGATTTCCCTAACGCTGTTTGGAGTACCTACGGAATGACGGAAACACTCTCACATATTGCGCTCCGCCGCCTAAATGGGCCTGATGCCAGCGAATGGTACAAACCTTTTGATGGTGTGAAAAGTATGGCTCAACGAAGAAGGTTGCCTTGTTATTGATGCCCCTACCGTTTGCACTCATCCTTTAGTAACCAACGACAGAGCTGAAATCCGCACTACGGACATGAAAGAAATACTTAATACTCCTTGTTTCCGCATCCTTGGACGAAAAGACAATGTGATTGACTCTGGCGGCATTAAGATTCAGATTGAAGAGGTAGAACATCTTCTGAAATCCTCTCTTACATCCAACTTTGCTATAACAAGTTGTCCTGACGAGCGTTTTGGAGAAGCTGTGGTCTTACTCACGACACAAGACGATACCGATTCTATGAAAACACTCTGCCAGCAATGCCTCCCAAAGTTTTGGCAACCTCGTTTCATCTTCCACGTCCCTTCCCTTCCACAGACAGGCAATGGAAAACTTGCAAGGGCTGAAATAAAAGCATTAGCAGGTCAGTTATGTAAATCAAAAGTATGACATTACTCTCATTCTAACAACATACTGCATCCTATTTAGTACTCAGCACCAATGGTGCGAACCATCAACACCACACGTGCTGAGCACCAACACATCAGTTGATAAGCGTAAGATAGATTAATCGTTACCATCATAAATAATGGAATAATACAACAAGTAAAGATTAACTTATACATAAGATTTTACAGGACTGCGAGAAACAAGAATATAAAACAAGAAGGGAGAGAGATTTATCATACTATATAGAACAGAAAACCATCATATCCATAGATATTTTTAACAACTGGTTAACCCACTAAATACCCCTACAACATTTCTACACTTTTTATCCGATTACTCCTACTCAGCCCTTCGCAAACAATGAAAAACTTAATATTTTGTTTGCCACAACCGATTTTTTTAGCTAATTTTGCAGTCATAAAACCAATACGTAATTTTTAAATGGACGATTATCACGCGGAAAATTTTCAATCTGTAAGCGTGAGGATTACAACAGGAATTTGCTAATCCCCACACTATTATTTAACTATGGAGATTAGCTAATGAAGACATATTGGAACATTAACGGAACCCTGAATACCATTAAAGAATGGCAGCCTAACTGCTGGATTCAGGTAACTTGCCCAACAGAGCAGGATCAGCAGGAACTCGAAGATACTTTTCATATTCCAGACTACTTCTTATCGGATATCAGCGATACCGATGAGCGAGCACGCTATGAATATGATGATGGTTGGATGCTGATAATCCTCCGTATCCCTTACGTGAAGGAAATTCGCTCACGAACCCCATACACAACAGTACCATTAGGTATCATTCACAAGAAAGATGTAACTATCACGGTTTGCAATTTCGAGACAAATATGATGCTCGACTTCGTCAGCTATCAGCAAAAGAGAAATGAGGGCTTTACTGACTATGTAGACCTTATCTTCCGTCTCTTCCTTTCTTCTTCTGTTTGGTACCTGAAACGACTGAAGCAAATCAATACTTTGATTGAAAAGGCAAAGCGTAACTTAGATAAAGGTGTGGACAACGAAAGTTTGATAGGACTGAGTCGTTTGCAGGATTCGCTTACCTATTTCATCACATCCATTCGTGGCAACGAGAACCTTTTGGCAAAGTTGAAGTTCAAGTTGCAGATTGACGAGTTGGATGCCGACCTGATTGAAGACGTAAATATTGAGATGTCACAGGCGCGAGAAACGACGAGCATCTACTCCGACATTCTTGAATCTACTATGGATACCTATTCAAGCATTATTAACAACAACATGAACACCGTGATGCGTACGCTCACATCGGTGTCAATTATTATGATGTTGCCAACGCTTATATCCTCCCTATTCGGTATGAACCTTGTCAATGGCTTGGAAACAAACCCATGGGGATTCCCTGTTGCAATGTTATTGTCAGTTGTTGTTTCTGCTGCATCATGGTGGCTGCTACGTCGTAAACGTCTGCTTTAGAAGAGAGAAAATAAAAAAAAATCAACCTAAAATTAGGTACTTTCAAACTTTTTATCTAAGTTTGCAGTTGATATATTATTGGTAGAAGACTACCGTGCATCTATGCAATGGTCTGAAACCTTAAATGTGGAAAAACCCAAATCACAAACAAAAAGTGAAATGATGGACTCTCAAGAGAATGCCCTGAATCAGGGTACAGAAGAAGTTAAGCTGTCTGAAGAAGTTGCAACTAACGCTACAACGGAGAATTCCGAAGCGCAGAGTGTTAATGAGAATGCAGCAGAAAACCTCAATCAGCCAGTTGAAACACAGTCTGAGAGCGAGGAAACAAACCTCGCAGCTAAGGCATACAGTTCAAAAAAGGAGATTATAGAGCGTCTGAAGGCAATCGTTGATAGTAACGAAACACCTGAAAAAGCCGAAGTAGAACACCTGAAAACGGTATTCTACAAACTGCATTTTGTTGAGCGTGAGGCACAGCAAAAGGCTTACCTCGACAATGGTGGTGACCCTGAAAAAGTATCAGGTGTTGCCTGATGAAGACGAAGAAATCTTCAAGGCAGAGATGACCATCATCAAGGAAAAACGCCAAAAGGCTTTCCTCGCACTTGAAGAGGAGAAGCAACAGAACCTCAAAAAGAAAGAAGCTATCATCGAACAGATTAAGGCGATGGCTACTACTCCAGAAGAGGCTAATAAGAACTTTGACCAGTTCAAGAAGCTTCAGCACGAATGGAAGGAAATCAAGATGATTCCTGCTGAGAAGGCTAACGAGCTTTGGCGTAACTATCAACTCTACGTTGAGCAGTTCTATGACTTATTGAACCTCAACCGTGAGGCACGCGAATACGATTTTAAGAAGAACCTTGAGAAGAAGACTAAGCTCTGTGAGGCAGCAGAGAAATTGGCTGAAGAAACTGATATCATCAGTGCTTTCCACCAGTTACAGGAACTTCATCAAGAATATCGCGAGACAGGTCCTGTTGCTAAGGAACTTCGTGAGCAAATTTGGGCACGCTTTCAAAGCAGCCAGCACTGTTATCAACAAGCGTCACCAGCAGCACTTCGAAACACTCCGCACACGTGAGGAGGAGAACCTAACCAAGAAGACTGCACTCTGTGAAAAGGCTGAAGAACTTGCAAAACAAGAGAACAAGTCTTCTGCTGATTGGGAGAAGCGCACCAAGGAGATCATTGCTATTCAGCAGGAATGGAAGACCATTGGCTTTGCTCCACAGAAGATGAACGTGAAGATTTTTGAGCGTTTCCGTGCAGCATGCGACGACTTCTTCGGTCGCAAGGGCGAATTCTTCAAGCAGCTCAAGTCACAGTTTGCTGAGAATGCAGAAAAGAAAAAGGCTCTTGTTGAAAAGGCTCAGGCATTGAGTGAGTCTACTGATTGGAAGGCAACATCTAATAAGCTCATCGCTTTACAGAAAGAGTGGAAGACTATCGGTATGGTTCCTAAGAAGATTGGTGACCAGTTGTGGAATGACTTCCTCGCTGCTTGCAACCGCTTCTTCGAGGCTCGTAACGCAGTTCATGCTGATTCTCGCAATGAGGAACATGAGAACTTAAACAAGAAACGTGATATCATCAGCCAGCTGAAAGAACTCGTTGAACAAGCAGGTGAGAACTTGCAGGAGAAGGTACAGAAGCTAACTGAACAATATAACAAGGTAGGTCACGTTCCTTACAAAGAGAAAGATAAACTCTACAAGGAGTACCACGAGGTATTGGACAAGATCTATAAGGACCTCCATATATCTGCCGCACGCAAGCGAGTTGACAACTTCCGCAATAATCTTAAGAAGGTTGCTGACCGTGGTGTTGATGCACTCGACAACGAGCGTGGTCGTCTGCTCCGTCGCTTTGAGCAGTTAAAGCAGGAAGTAAATACTTACGAGAATAATCTTGGCTTCCTCAACATCAGCTCAAAGAAGGGCAACAGCCTTATTGACGAGATGAACCGTCGCATCCAGAAACTCAAAGATGATATGGATGAGGTGAAGCAGAAGATTAAGGCGATTGATGCAGAAAACAAATAAAACAGAACATTCCTATCAATTCAATCTCATAATAATATAAGAATAAATTGAGGGGAAATAGAATCAGAAAAGGGGACAATTCTTTGTAGAATTGCCCTTTTCTTTATTACTCTAACTCAAATATTCCTCTCGCAACAAACTGTCATTGTCGATTTTTTTCATGAAAGAAAAATAATTTCTCATCGTGAACATAAATATTTTTCTTCATGAAAAGAAATATTTACGTCCGTGAAAAGAATTCGTAACAGATACGAATTTCCCGAAAGGGAGAGACAGAAAGAGTATCTATCAATCATAAAACATACCCTTAAAAGTAGGTTTATCCATTAAACCCAAATCAATCATTAGAGCCTAAACATATCTTGTTTTTATCAGACAGCAATAACTTTTATACTTCGAAAATCCATAGATAGGGTTTCAAAAATCATTACATAAATCCGAATAAAACACCAATAAATAATGGCAAAAATACATGTAAAACGCAGATTTGTAATCAACAGTAAATCAAATGGTTACAAAGTAGTGTGAGAAAAAGGTGCTTAATTAGACTTCAATAGGGCGTTAGTTAGCCTCCAAAAGAGCACCTTTTAGAAGTCAATTAGGCATCTTTTAGAAGCCAAAAAACCATGTATTGCTTTCGAGGCGCATGAAAAATAGTTTACAAATATCTATAATATGGCAATAAGTTATTATACAAAGTCAGATAGACATCGTATTAATTTGTTATTTATCTTGTAGCTTATCCCACTTTGCAAGACCATCTAATTTGGGAAAGCCATACCATACAAGTGTATAAGCCTTTGCACTATGTACAGTTTGTGTATTTAACGGAAGAACCTAAAAGCAGGCTTATTTATTCCTTTACAGTTTTCTTCTTTGCTTCAGTCCATGCAATAATACCGCCCGAAAGGTTGGTAACAGTGTATCCTTCTTTGGCAAGAAGTGTCGCTGCCATTGCAGAACGCTTGCCAGAACGGCAATAAACAGCACAAGGACGATTCTTATCAAGCTTAGCAAGAGCATTAGAAAGGAAAGATGTAGTCAACACATCAATATGTATTGCACCTGCAATATGACCTTCTGTAAACTCATCAAGCTTACGAACATCCACTAACTGAACAGAGTCAGACTTAATAATCTGCTCAAAACCATTAACATCTACATCCTCATAAAGATTCTGCGCACATGCTCCCATACCTATTCCTAATGCTGCCAAAATGGCTGTTAATAACTTTTTCATCTCTGATCAGGTAAATATTTAAGTTATAATTTGAAATAAAAAAAGAGAGTTGAAAACTCAACTCTCTCACTTTGTTGGGATACCCGGACTCGAACCAGGAATGACAGGACCAGAATCTGTAGTGTTACCATTACACCATATCCCATTGACCTCACAACTCATTTCCGAATTGCGAGTGCAAAGTTAGCACTTTTTCTTGAACTACCAAAACTTCTACCAACTTTTTTCATGAAAAGAGATAAAAATATTCTCCAAGGCTGTTTTTTGCTTGCTAAACAGCTCAAATAAGCTCAATAGGAACAAATTGCTAAATAAAATGAAATTTATTTTGTGCTTCATTCCTTTTGCGCTACCTTTGCATCTCGTATATTATAATGTGATTTAATGGATAAGACAAAGAATTTAGTAGAATTAATTACAAAGGGAATTCAAGATAAAAAGGGACATGGCATAGTTATTGCAGACCTATCAGAGATCGATGGTACTATCTGCCGCTATTTCGTTATATGCCAGGGTAACTCCACACAACAGGTAGAAGCTATTGCCGGTTCAGTAGGTGACTATGTTCGCGAAGCTATCGGCGAAAAGCCTATCAACTGCGTAGGACTTGGTAACGCACAGTGGGTGGCAATTGATTATGCGGACGTTATCGTCCACATCTTCACCCCAGAGACACGTGAGTTCTATGACATAGAACACCTTTGGGAGGATGCCAAGTTGACCACTCTGCCAGATTTAGACTGATAAAGTAACCTGGTAATCGCCTTTTTATATAAAAAATCAGACTTCAAAATGGACAATTCAAATCCTAAGAACAAGCCGAATATGCCTAAATTCAATATGAATTGGCTCTACATATTCGTTATTATTGCCCTCGGAGTAGTATTCTTTGCTGGGGGGGGAATGGGCTTTTTCCGTCAAGTGCAGGTATAGACAAGGACTATACCACGTTCAAACAATACGTTGCTAAAGGCTACGCCACAAAGGTGATTGTCAACAGAAATGACAACACCCTACGCATGTATGTAAGCCCAAACCATATCCGTGACATCTTCAAAAAGGGTACACAAGAAGTGGGTACAGCCCCTTATGTTACCGTAGAGATTGGTTCGGTTGATAAGGTAGAGACTTTCCTCGATCAAGCTGTAGCCCAGAAGAAAATCGTAAGCTATAGTTATGAGAACAAAACAAGCAACACCTTCCTTGATATTCTTGTTTCTATTGCCCCATGGATATTCTTCTTTGGAATCTGGTACTTCCTCATGCGCCGTATGAGCGGTGGTGGCGGAGGCAGCGGAGGAGTCTTCAGCGTAGGCAAGTCTAAGGCAAAACTCTATGAGAAAGCCAACGAAATGGGTATCACCTTCAAGGATGTTGCTGGTCAGACAGGTGCTAAGCAGGAGGTACAAGAGATTGTAGAGTTCTTGAAGAATCCAAAGAAATATACTGACTTAGGTGGTAGATTCCTAAGGGTGCACTCCTTGTTGGTCCTCCGGGAACAGGTAAGACCCTCTTAGCTAAGGCTGTTGCAGGTGAAGCAGGTGTACCATTCTTCTCAATGAGCGGTTCTGACTTCGTTGAAATGTTCGTCGGAGTTGGTGCGAGCCGTGTGCGTGATGTATTCCATCAAGCTAAGGAAAAGTCACCTTGTATTATCTTTATTGACGAGATTGATGCCGTTGGACGTGCTCGTTCAAAGAACCCAGCAATGGGCGGAAACGATGAGCGTGAGAACACACTCAACGCCCTTCTAACCGAGATGGATGGCTTTGGAACGAACTCAGGTGTTATCGTTCTTGCTGCAACTAACCGTGTTGACATGCTTGATAAAGCCCTCCTTCGTGCTGGACGATTCGACCGTCAGATCCACGTTGACTTACCAGACCTGCCAGAGCGTAAGGAAATCTTCCTCGTTCACATGCGCAATTTGAAGTTAGAGAAGAATCTTGATATCGACCTCCTTGCACGTCAGACGCCAGGTTTCTCAGGTGCTGATATTGCCAATGTATGTAACGAAGCTGCTCTGATTGCAGCCCGTCACGACAGCACAGAGGTAACAAAGCAAGACTTCCTTGATGCTGTAGACCGTATTATCGGTGGCTTGGAGAAGAAGACAAAGATATTGACAGCAGACGAGAAGCGTACTATTGCCCTTCATGAAGCAGGTCACGCAACCATTAGTTGGTTCTGTGAGCATGCCCACCCATTAGTAAAGGTGAGCATCGTACCACGTGGTCAGGCACTCGGTGCAGCATGGTATCTACCAGAAGAGCGTCCTATCACAACTAAGGAACAGATGCTCGACGAGATGTGTTCATTGCTTGGTGGACGTGCTGCAGAGGAACTCTTCACGGGTCATATCTCAACAGGAGCTATCAACGACCTTGAGCGTGCGACCAAGAGTGCATACGGTATGATTGCTTACGCAGGTATGAGTGAGAAGTTACCAAACATCTGTTATTATAACAATGATGAATATAACTTCCAGAAGCCATACTCTGATACAACAGCAAAGACTATCGATGAGGAAGTTCTGAACATGATTAACGGACAGTATGAGCGTGCAAACAGATTCTGACTGAGAACAAAGAAGGTCACAACCGACTGGCACAGATTCTTGTTGAACGTGAGGTAATCATGGCAGAAGACGTAGAAGAAATCTTTGGAAAGCGTCCTTGGGTAAGCCGCACACAAGAGTTACTTGCGCAGGAGGAGAAGTCTCAGCCTAAGTTAGAGGATATGCCAGAGGAAGTTAAGCAGGCACAAGCAGAGCACGAAGCCAGAATCGCAAAAGAAGGCAGCGACAATGCCAGTGATTTATAAACAAACATACAGTTATGAGTGATAAACTAAAGAACCTGATTGTCAGAGCCGTTACAGGCGTATTCTTCGTCACCGTGATGGTGTTAGGTATCCTTCATCCTCACGCACTGATTGCTCTTTTCGCACTCATCACGGGTCTTTCCATCTGGGAGTACACCGGATTGGTGAACAATATCAAAGGAGTAAAGGTAAACCGCTTTATCTCAACCATCGCGGGAGTCTATTTCTTCCTATCGGTTGCAGGACTACGTCTGACACCAGTTGAGGGCTTCGTCATCTTTGTACCCTACATTCTGACAATTCTCTACCTGTTGGTTTCAGAGCTGTATCTGAAGAATGAGAACCCTATCAACAGCTGGGCATACACAATGTTGGGACAAATGTATATCGCATTGCCTTTCTCAATGATTAACGTATTAGCTTTCCAGCAGGTTGAACCAGGACAGGCAACCTTCGACTTCCTCCTTCCATTGAGTATCTTCATCTTCCTTTGGACAAATGACACAGGGGCTTATCTCTGTGGTTCACTCCTCGGCAAGCATAAGCTCTTCCCACGTATCAGTCCTAAGAAGAGTTGGGAAGGAAGCATTGGTGGCGGTATTCTTGTTCTCATTGTGGCAGGTGTCATCGGCTACTTTGCAAACATCGGGGCTACACCTCACATGCTGAGCATTCCTGCATGGGTAGGTCTCGGACTCGTCGTAGTGGTCTTTGGAACATGGGGCGACCTTGTTGAGAGTCTTCTCAAACGTACACTCGGTGTCAAGGATAGCGGTAATATGCTGCCAGGACACGGTGGTATGCTCGATCGTTTCGACTCATCACTCTTAGCAATACCAGCAGCTGTCGTGTACCTCTATACACTGACGCTCTTCTATTAAACTGTAATAAAAAAGAAATAACAGACGTGTAGGGACAGACGGAACCGTCTGTCCCTATATTGTTTATAATCCTGCCACATTCCAACAATGAACGCAGAACTCACAGTAGATTATCTTCGACAAGCGTTTAAGCATTACAATGACCTCATCTTTGAGGGCAAACTGCCCTTACCAAAGCTAAAATGGTCACGTGCCAAAACTCGATTGGGGCAGATGGCATGTAAAAGAAAGATGAGTTGGGGACGTACAAAGAACTATGACTTCACCATTTCCGTTTCCAACTATTATAATCTCACAACAGAAGAAATAGACGATGTGCTCATCCACGAGATGATACACTACTCTATTGCCTATACAGGACTGAAAGACACATCAGCACATGGCGTTGTCTTTCGTGGCATGATGGACAAGATTAATCGTTCATTCGGCAGACACATCACAATCTCTGTGCGCACACGCAACCTACAAGCACGCAGCGCACAACAACCCAAGACTATCTCATATTGGCATTAAAGATGAAAGATGGCAAGTATTTTCTTTCTTCCGTCAATCCTTCTGCTGCAGATAAATTGGCAATCTCCCTTGCTCGCGCTCGTGAGATAGCACATTACGCATGGTATCAGTCACAAGATGAATACTTCAATAGTATGCCACGAGTTCGCTCTTTGCGCGGCAGACAAGTGTCTGAAGAGGTCTATAAAACGATGATTGGGAAGATGAAACTACAAAGATAACAAACTGATAAGGATACTAAACCGATTTATTTTCACGACAAGAAAGAATTATTTTCATGAAGAAAAATATTTATTTACATGAAGAAAAATATTTATTTTCATGAAAAGAATTTAGACACTGCCATTGATAGGTATGCTGACTGTACAGATATTAAACAAAAAACGCCTTTGCAGAAGTTCTGTAAAGGCGTTTTCTATTTTATAAAAGAAGTCTATCAACTTAGAACACTGGTACAATCCAGAAGTGCATAGCTCGGTTTTCAGCTGGCAACTGATACTTCTTCAGAGGTTCTGAACCCCAACTATCAATACCACCTACACCCATCATTGCGGCATCCAACGTGAGGTTAGTGTACTTAGACATTGGTACCTGATAACTGTGACGCTGATGCTTCTCACTTCCCTCATCAAGGTCAGATATGTTATAGTGCAATGCACTCGCAGAGAATGCAGCCTCATCAAACAATACTCGGAATCCATGACCACTGTTGTCAGTCTGCTGCCACCAGCGAATGTCGCTCTTCGTACCTGTTTCCTGTGGACGAATGTAAGGGAAGAACTGCTTGTCAGCAGTCTGCTCATAGCATCCGATGCGCTGTGAAAGCTTACGATCGGCATAGTTCTCGATAGGACCACGACCGTAGAACACCGACTTGTCCATATTATAAGGCAACTGCATCAACATTCCGAAACGTGGAAGTTGAGGAGCCTTGCTACCCTCCTTCATTTCCATATCCATACTTACATGGAGCGCACCATCGCTTGCAACATGGTAAACAAGGCACAACTGCCCACCTACCTGTGGTAAATCATATTCTGCTGTGAGGCGATTCATCTTTTTATCAACCTCTAATGACTTCAATGTCATTGTAGGATTCTTCCATACTGACAGGCGATTTTGGAAGTTAGTACCCATATCATTGTCTGTCATAGCACGCCAGAAGTTAGGTTTCAGCTACCACCTTCACCCAAGAAGTTACGACCATCAACCTGATAACTGCAGAGGAAACCTGTCTTGCGATCGAATACGAGGTCGAAGTTGTTGCCTGCAAAGCGTACAACTCCTTCTTTCACATTGTCTGTTACCTTCACCTTATTCTTTACAACAGGCTCCATCTTTGGCATTGGCTGCCAAGGCTGTACCTCCATCTGCATTTCTGCTACAGTCTGACCAGATGTCATCAGTGGTTCAGCAGTCTTCAACTTAAAGTCGATATTCAAGAGTACTTCACCGTCAAACTCCTTACCTGCTATTGGCAAAGTATATTCAACTGTCTGCTGTGGTGCAACATTCAGTTCTTCAATCGCGCCCTTCTCAACAACCTTACCCTCATTGACAAGGCTCCATTCCATACGATAGTTGCTTAGATCACGGAAGAAGTATTCGTTGTGAACAGCTATCTTGCCCTGCTTGAGGTCAACTGGTCGAGCCCAGATATTCTGATATTCGTAGGCAACCTCATAAGCATGTGGATTCAACTGACGGTCAGGACCAATCATACCATTGCAGTTGAAGTTGTTGTCTGATGGGTCAGTCTTATTATAGTCACCACCGTATGTGTATTCCGTCTTCACATCTGCCGCATCAGCTGCACGCTCATAGTCTTCCAACCTACGAGAAGCATCAAACTTAGGATTGCGGTGTAAGCCTTGATCTACAAAGTCCCAATCAAATCCACCTTGGAACTTAGGATACTTACGAACAAGGTCCCAGTACTCCTTCAAGTTACCACCGGAGTTACCCATCGTATGATTATACTCGCACTGGATAAGTGGACGAGTGTATTGAGCATTCTTTGAGTAATCCTCACAAGCCTTTGGAGAATAGTACATTGGACAGAAAACATCCGTAGCATAGCCATTCAGCTCTGCACGCTCATACTGTACAGGACGGCTCTGGTCTTGCGATTTAATCCAATCGTATGCATCATCGAAGTTCTTGCTGTAGCAAGTCTCGTTACCAAGACTCCAGAAAATGACACTTGGATGATTGAACTTCGTACCAACATTATGCTGATTACGCTCCATAATCTGCTTAGCAAAGAGCGGACTACCCGACACTGCATCCTTACTATACCCGAACCGTGGCTTTCTTGATTAGCCTCAGCAACAACGTAGAGTCCATATTCGTCGCATAGGTCATACCAAATAGGGTCGTCAGGATAGTGGCAAGTACGCACTGCATTGACATTCAAACGCTTCATCAGTTTGATATCCTGAATCATACGCTCACGTGTCACAACATAACCACCATCAGGATCCATCTCATGACGGTTAGCTCCCTTGAAGAGAACAGGCTGACCATTGACTAACACCTGAGAGTTCTTGATTTCAACCTTACGGAAACCAACTTTGAGAGGGATTGTCTCAATAGCCTTACCTGTTTTGGCATCCTCTACATTCACATAGAGATTATAAAGATAAGGAGTCTCTGCGGTCCACTTCTTTGGGTTTCTCAGTTCCATAAACGCCTTAGCCTGCCCAGCCTTGTCTGCTGTAACGACTGTCTTTGCAGCAAGATTATTATCTGTATCCTCCAAGATTAGGAATGCCTTTGTATTGCCCGCTAACTGAAGATTGATACTGAGCGTACCATCTTTGTAATCGTTTACGAGGTCTGGCGTTATACGAATATCCTTCAAATGCTGCTTTGCATCACGCGCATAGAGATAACTATCACGAGCAACACCACTGAGACGCCAGAAGTCTTGGTCCTCACAATAGCTGCCATCTGACCAACGGAACACTTGGAAAGCAATCTGGTTATCCCCTTTCTTGAGGAACTTCGTTACGTCAAACTCTGGTCCAATCTTAGAGTCTTCACTGTAGCCAACAAATTTACCATTCACCCACAGATATACACAAGATGTCACCGAACCGAAATGAGCAATAACTTGTTTGCCGTCCCAGTTGTCTGGTATGCGGATAGTACGACGATAAGAGCCTACGTGGTTTTCCTTAATTGGAACCTCTGGAGGGTTGTTTTTGAAGTTATCACGCCATGCGAAACCAATGTTCACATAAACAGGGTCGCCATAACCATTCACCTCCCAGATACCTGGAACAGGAAAGGTCTTCCACTGAGAGTCATCGAAATCGGTACGGAAGAAATCTGTTGGACGCTGATCAGCATTCTCAACCCAATTAAATTTCCAGTCCCCATCAAGTGAAAGGTAATTAATCGACTTCTTCATATCAAACTTTGTCCCACGCAGATTGTCATTTGGGGCGAACGCAAAAAAGTCTGTATGCGTTGCAAACGATTGACAGCATTCACTTGAAGGTCATGCCACTCGGTGAAAGTAGGCTCAACAGTGGTTTTCTGTGCATGAAGATCAGACACAAACATACCCATCAGCAAAGCCGTTAGAAAAAGCTTTTCCATATTGATAATAATTTAGGTTTCTATCTTTAAGTTCCTTAACTCATAAAGAGTATATAAAAGGATAACACAACAAAATTAGCAAAAAAACCTGTAATAGTCGACTTATATCCCGAAAAATACGTATATTTGCTTAGATAATCAGTATAAATAATATTTATTACATCCTAATATGGCCAGACAACACTTCCTAACCCATTCACTTGTTTGCTGCCTTTTAATAGTTGGTTCTACAGATGTAGCAAATGCACAGAGGAGACACAAAGCAATTACTACACAAGAGAAGCAGCCATTATTCCTCATCAATGATACCCTACCTATTATCGGTTCAATGGCAAAAGTAGGTGAAAAGCAGATGAATAAAGGTTTGGTAAACTCAGCTATCAATGCCCTTTCTGGACAAGCTGTCGGTGTGAATGTCGTTACGAATGGACAAGACCGCATGGCAATGCTGACCAGTGTGCGCGTTCGTGGTACCACATCACTTACTGGTGGCAATGACCCTCTGGTCCTCATAGATGGTGTTTCTGCTGATTTAGCTACTCTATCTACGATTTATCCAGCCGATATTGAAAGCTTTACCATTCTCAAGAACGCTTCAGAAACATCTAAGTATGGTTCACGAGGAGCATCAGGTGTTATCGAAGTAAAGACAAGACGTGGTAATGGTAGTAAGTTCCAGATTTACTATGATGGAGCAATAGGATTCGATGCGGTCTATAAACGCCTTCGTATGCTTAATGCATCAGAATATATTAATGCGGCAAAAGCATTGGGGTTGGATTATGTTGATAAGGGTTATGATACTGACTTCCAAAAAGAAATAGTACGAACAGGCTTCGTAAATTCACACCACGTGGCTTTTAGTGGAGGCAGTGAGAAGTCTAATTATCGTGCCTCATTAGGCTATGTACGTGGACAAACGGTTATTAAAAACAAGGATTATAATAACTTCATGGCAAAGCTCGATATCTCACAGCTTGCTTTTGATGAGAAACTAAAGATCGATTTCGGTGTGTTTGGTTCATCCCAACAAGATGAAAAGATATTTGATATTCAAGCCCTTTCCTACTCTACTGCTGCGATGAATCCAACACTCCCATTCCACAAAACAGGAAACGGATGGCAGAGGAATGGCAACGCATCACAAATAGGACCGACAGAACCATTGCTGTTTGAGCGCAACGATGAGAAGAATCTTACGTTCAATTCACATCTGCAGTTGTCCTTACAGCTAACACATAACCTTCAGTTAGCAGCCTTAGGTTCCTATTCTTACACCTCAACGGAGAACGGAAGGTTTGCTCCGACATGGGTATGGGCACAAGGATTAGCATATAGAGGAGAACGAAAGGCGGAAGAGATGTTGGGTAATATCTCTCTTGGCTGGAAGCATCATTGGGCAACAAGTAGTCTATCTGCTACCATCCTTGCTGAATATCAGAAGAAGAAGATAGCAGCTTTTTGGACACAAGTAAAAGGATTGACTAATAATTACTTTGGTTATAACAACCTTGGGGCTGCTTCTGACCGTCCTTATGGAGGAACTGGTAGTAGTTATGCTGACCCAAGTCTTGCCTCTTTTATGGGTACACTTACCTACACACTACTCGACCGATACACACTTAATCTGACAACACGTGCAGATGGTTCGTCAATGGTTGGCAAAGACCATACATGGGGCTTCTTCCCTTCTATCTCAGCAACATGGGATATGAAGAAAGAAAGCTTCCTACGTGATAATAAATCTATTAGTTTATTGAACCTTAGAACTGGCTATGGCCGATCAGGAAACCTTGGTGGTATCAGTTCTTATCTTACTTTAAGACAATATATTCCAGTTGGTTTAATATCACATAATGGTACACCAACAGTCACTATGGGTACCTTACGCAATAGTAATCCTGACCTACGTTGGGAGACACGTAGCACCTTTAATATTGGTACAGACCTTGGATTGTTCAACAATCGTCTGCTCCTTACAGCAGAGTATTACTATTCCAAGACTACCGATATGCTTTACGAATATGACGTACCTGTGCCAACTTTCGCCTTCGACAAGTTATTGGCAAATATCGGTTCTATGTCTAACAGTGGTTTTGAGTTGGGTATTGGCGTCGTTCCTATATCAAAGAAAGACATGGAACTCAATGTCAATGTCAATATGGCATGGCAAAAGAACAAACTCCTTTCACTCAATGGTAAGCTCAACGGAAGAAATATGACAGCATCAGACATAACACCAATTGGTAGCATGAATGGCGCAGGTTTCCATGGTGGTTACAATGATATTCTTTATCAAATAGTAGGTCAACCATTAGGTGTTTTCTATCTTCCTCATTGCAAAGGAATCGTTGACAATGGACATGGACACAACAAATACGACATTGCTGATTTGAATAATGACAATGTAATCGACCTCAGCGACCATGGCGATCGATATATCGCAGGACAAGCAACACCTAAGATGACGTTGGGTTCTAACATAAGTTTCAGATACAAAGCATTCGACATTTCCTTACAGATGAATGGTGCTTTCGGACATAAGATATTTAACGGAACAACTCTTTCTTTCCTGAACATGTCAAACTTCCCAGACTATAACGTCCTTGCAGAAGCTCCTACACGGAATATCGTTGACCAGACGTAACAGACTATTGGCTGGAACGAGGAGATTATCTAAACTTTGATTATCTTACGATAGGTTGGAATACGCCTATAAAAAACAAATATATCAGTTCACTACGTGTTTCTTTCAGCATCAATAATCTCGCAACTATTACAGGCTATAGTGGCTTAACCCCGATTATCAATAGCTATGTAGTAGATAACACCTTAGGTATTGACGACAAGCGTACCTACCCTCCTTATCGCACTTACTCCATTGGTGTGAGTATTAAATTCTAAGTTCATTAACACAATATAAACAACATCAAGTATGAAATACTTATTTCGCTCCCTCTTTTTTCTAAGTATCCTCACACTGACTGGCTGTTTGGACGAAAACAGTAAAGACAGTATTAGCGCAGAACAAGCCTACACCACCGATAAGGATGTTTATGTCAATACTGTTGCTACCTTGTATAACTACATTGGAGGTGACAAAGAAAGTGATGGACTACAAGGTACTTTGCGAGGTGTGTATGACTATAACACATTCACAACTGATGAGGCTATCATACCAATTCGTGGTGGAGACTGGTATGATGGGGGCTTTTGGGAAGATTTATACACACACAACTGGGCAGTAGATAGCAAAGCCACTCTACGATACATGGAAATATCTCTATAAGGTAATTGTCTTCAGCAATGATGCACTTGCTACTATTGACAAATACAAGCAGTTACTTACAGACGACCAATACAAGGCTTATAAGGCTGAAGCAAGGGCTATTCGTGCCTTATACTACTACTATCTTATGGATATGTTTGGTAATATTCCATTGGTAACAACGGTAAGCGAGAGTTCTGAAAATGCCGAACAAACCAGCCGCCCAGAGGTGTATAAGTTTATTGTAAAGGAACTTCAAGAAGTCACTCCACAACTCCCAACTGGACACAGCAACCTTTTAGGAGCTAATTATGGACGGGTGACACGCTCTGTTGCCAACTTCCTTCTTGCTAAGTTAATGCTAAATGGTGAGGTTTATTCTGATACTGATTGGACTGATAGTCAGCAACCAAATGGTAAGCAAATCTACTTTACCGTTGATGGACAACAAATCAATATATGGAAAGCTTGTAAACACTACTGTGACAAGGTGACATCTGATGGCTTTACCTTAGCTACCGATTATCTCAGTAACTTCTCTGTCAACAATGAGAATTCGCCAGAGAATATATTTACCATTCCTGTAGACAAACATCTTTACAGAAGCCAATTCCAATATCTTTTCCGCTCTCGCCATTACGCACATGGTAGTGCGCTGGGAACAGGTGGAGAGAACGGAGCCTGCGCTACAGTCTCTACTGTCAGAACCTTTGGCTATGGCACTACTAATGTTGATAAGCGATATGCCTATAACTTCGACTCTGACACGGTTCGTGTAGATGGAAATATCGTACGTTTAGAGAATGGTAAGCCGCTTGTTTATATGCCTCTTGCCGTAGAACTAAATCTCACAAACAGTCCCCATATATCAAGACGGCAGGAGCAAGAATGGCTAAATATGAGGTGGACCGTAACACCTATAACGATGGTAAGAATCCACAAAACGACATTGTTCTCTTCCGTTATGCTGATGTATTACTCATGAGAGCGGAAGCCGCTGTACGCAATGGAGAGAATGGTAACACTGAACTAAACCTCGTTCGCAGCCGTAGTGGCATGGGAAACAGAACCGCTACATTAGATAACATCCTTGCTGAACGCCTTATGGAACTAACGTGGGAAGGCTGGCGTCGCAACGACCTCATCCGTTTCAATCGTTTCCATCAGTCCTACGATCTTCGTACTGCACCCGAAACAGAAGCCGACCGTCATACTATCGTCTTCCCTATTCCATCACGTGCATTAGACCTCAACGAAAATCTGAAGCAGAATAAAGGTTATAAACGCTAAATAAAACCTCCGTCAACCCCATGTTTCTGTGTGAGGTTCAACACTGCAAGATTAAGAAATATATTGACAAAATATTAGAGAAAAAGGTAGAGAAAATGCCTTAAAAGCGAGTTATTTTATCACCTCTGTAAGTTACTTGTTATCAAGTAGTTGTAAAAAGAGGCTTTAAAAGGTGCTTAGTAAGGTTCCAAAAGGGCGTTAGTAAGACCTCAAAAGGGCACCTTTTGCAAGCCAATTGGGCGTTAATTGCAAGCCATTTGGTGGTCTTTACAAAATCGATATATGAAAAATTCGGACAAAGCTACAGGAGTTTGGAGTGATAAGATTTATCTTTTACACTTAGAATTTTGAGAAAAATAACACAGAGCAACTCTAAGTTTGCAGCAAGAAACTTAAAGTTGCTCTGTGTGTCTTATTATATAATAGGTTTAAACTATCACTTCATAATTCGGAAGAATCCTAAAAGATAAAGAAAGCAGGAATAGACGAAGCCGCCTACCCCTGCTTTCTTCTCATATGGCTTGCATAGCTAATATAGTATTCCAAGGTTTCTATAAAACCTAAAATCAATATTTATCTAAGGAATCCACTACCACCAGCCTATCCTTTCCTCCCCTCCTTTGGAGGGGTTGGGGGAGGTCTTTACATATCCTCTTGGAACAATGGATCCTCAGGAACAACCATAATTGGTTTCTGCTGAGCAGCCTTCATAATATTCTCTGGTACATACTTATTATCAACAACAAGACGGAAAGTATATTCATTGAACCAAGGATTACTCATAATCAAGTAACCATTCTGACCATAAGAGGCACTCCAAGAGTTCTCTACCTTCCACTTCTTTGGCTGACCGTTCTCATCTAAGTCTACTGCTGTAAGTGTCATCGCATGAGTTGAACCACTATCGAAAGTTGCAATACGCTCTGCCTTGTTCATTGGGAAGGTTGTTCCGAAAAGTGTTGCATAGTCATAGTTATCCAAGTCAAGATAACCACGCTTGCGGTCGAGCTGCTTACCCACATCATAACTGGTGTACATCTTCGTTGAGTCCTTCAGTGAAGCAATTGCCATCTTCGCAATATCCTCCATTGGGAGGTTCACATACTTCCAGTTATGGCCATCGTATGTGTGGCGATCATACTCAATCTCGTAGGTCTTATAGTAAGGACGACGAGGGTCGTTCATAGCCATAATAAAGGTACCATTGAGTGGACCACCCACTGTTTCCTTATAGAATTCCTGTGGTGTGTAGGTCTTTGCCTTACCAATCTGCTTACCATTCTTATCCTTGAAAGCAAAGGTGAACGTCTTCACTGGCTCACCCAAAGAAAGTGAGAGTATATGATAGATATTACCCAACATCTCTGTCTTGCGTGCCTTGATAGCAGCCTTTGAATTCTTTTCAGCTACCATCTTACGCAGTTCTAAACCGTACTCGCGCAACTTGAAGACACAACCTTTGCCATACGTGAGGTATTCTCTGCTGAATAAGTCTCTTTCATTGCTTCCATAGGAACAACGCCATACTTGTCAACCAAGTCTGACACACCACAGAACGTACCACCATCACTAATAGGATTCTTAAAGAAGAACTGTACACGTGGGTCATCTAATGGCTTACCAGCATTATCAATCACACCCTGCAGCATCAAGTTTGCTTTCTCTAATTGGTCATAGAAAGAGAGATAAACGTGAGAATACTCCACTCTCAATGTATCCTTATGGCGACGTGCAAAGTTAGCACGCAAAACGTTCAGTCCTGTAAAGAGCCAGCAACGACCCGAACTTTTCTGATCTTGGATATTCTGTTTCGGTGTCTCCACGCTAAAGTAGGTGTCTACAGGACCAGAATTACGGAAGTTACGAGCAAGATCATCAATAGAATTTGTGGCAATTGCATTCGATAAAGCACGGTCAGATGTAGTCAATCCAGCCTTCTGAATCTGCTGCAACATCTGTGCATCAATACCACCATCTTTCGTCTGAGCCTGAAGTGTAAGTACACAACTTAACAAACCACAAGCAATAAACATATTCTTTCTCATTGTTTTCTTAATAATATTAAGGTAAAGGGTTATTTAAAAAAACTTATTTTCTACAAAGATAATATTTATTTCTTATTGTTGTTGTAATAAAGTGTGAAAATCATCATTGATACTGATAAATTCTACCTAAAAAGGGAAAGGTTAACAATTTCTTTTCATGAAGAAAAAGAATTATTTTCATGAACAAAAAAATATTTATCTTCATGAAAAAAAAGATTTATTTTCATGAAAATAAATCGGGAATAAAGTTAAATAGTGAGATTGAAGAGGATTAAGTAGTAGAATATAACCCTACTTTATCTCCTTCATTCGGCATTCTTTTGTTCGTAAGTTTTCCTTGAATAAAAACCTGTACATGAAAAGAAGGCTTCTTATCCTATCACTTTGACCATGCTTTCGGGCATTTTCTATGTAAAACATTTGCGTATCTTGTTTTTTTTTACGAATATTGCATACGCAAATTAGCGGCTGCTGAAAGTCGCATAAACTAAAAACAAATCTATGAAGAAAATCTTATTGAGCCTGTTTCTTGCTGCTGTCAGCCTATCAAGCTATGCACAGCACTTTATAACAGACCCTAATTTCAGACAAAAAGTAGAAAACGCATTCCAAGCCAAGTTGAAGGTTATTGGCAAGAAGTTCTATAACACAAAGGGACTTCGGGTGTCTCCTGAGGAGGAGGAAGCCTTACGTTTCTTGTATGCTTATATGCCAATTGCCGATGCAACGGACTATCCTACGGCATATCATCTTAAAAACATACGCACCGCCTTACAAACAAGAAAGTCAATGGCATGGGGAAAAGATGTCCCTGAATTGCTGTTTAGACATTTCGTTTTGCCTATGCGTGTGAATAACGAACCACTTGATAGTTCTCGTGCTATCTTCTATCGTGAACTGAGCGAGCGTGTGAAAGGTCTTCCTATGAAGGAAGCTATCCTTGAGGTAAACCACTGGTGCCATGAGCGTGTTACCTACGAACCTTCTGATGCCCGCACTTCTTCACCATTACAGTCTATCCGTACTGGTCGTGGACGCTGTGGAGAAGAGAGTACTTTTACGGTAGCAGCCCTACGTTCTATCGGTATTCCAGCTCGTCAGGTATATACTCCTCGCTGGGCACATACGGACGACAATCATGCTTGGGTAGAAGCTTGGGCGGATGGCAAATGGTATTTCTTAGGTGCTTGTGAGCCAGAGCCTGTGCTCAACCTTGCTTGGTTTAACGAGCCTGCATCACGTGCAATGCTCATGCACACACGTGCTTTCGGTGATTATGAGGGTCCAGAGGAAGTGATGTTACGTACCAATAACTTCACCGAGATTAATCTCATTGACAACTATGGCAGTACGTCAAAGATTGATTTTAAGATTATTGATAAGGATGGCAATCCTGCTGACAATGCAAAGGTAGACTTCAAAATCTATAATTATGCCGAGTTCTATACCGCTGTATCAAAGTACACTGGTGCTGATGGAACGACCTTCCTCTCTGCTGGTAAGGGCGACATGATTGTCTGGGCATCAAAGGATCAGCAGTTTGGCTTTGCTAAAGCCACCTTTGGAAAGGATAAGTCAATCACCATTAAATTGGAATATAACGAGAATAATGTACCAAAGGAAGCTGACCTTGACATCGTTCCACCTGCTCAGAACTCTACATTACCTGCCGTAACAAAGGAACAGCGTGATGAAAACACTCGTCGTTTGACTTATGAGGATTCAATCCGTCATGCCTACATTGCCACCTTCCCAACGGCAGAGAGCATGAAGGATCATCGCTATCCAGCAGCCACCCCTTATATTATTAAAGCACGTGGTAATTGGAAGACTATTCAAGCGTTTGTTGAGAAGTATGCTAATCAGCAGGATCGTGCCCTAAAATTGCTCAGTACTTTGAGCGACAAAGACCTTCGTGATATGCCAATGGAAATATTGGAAGATAACATGAAGGCTAAGAGCAGCCAACTCTCTCCACGCGTTGAGAGTGAAATGATTCTCACACCATTCAAACAATTCTTCGAGAAAGCCTTTGCAAAAGAAGCTGTAAGCTTCCGTAAGAACCCAGCTTTGTTGGTTGAGTGGATTCGCAAAAACATCAAAATGAATCCTGATACTCGTGCAATGAGAATCCCACAGACACCAAGAAGTGTATGGGAGAGTCGTATTACTGATAGCCGTAGCCGTGATATCTTCTTCGTAGATGTTGCACGCAGTTTGGTATTGAAGCTCGTATGGACCCTGTGGCATGGAAGATTCAGTATAAGCAGAATGGAAATGGGTGGATGTTGACTTTGATTCAGCAGCACAGCAGACTGCTAAAACTGGTAAATTAGTACTGACTTTCACTCCTGATGGTTTCCTCGATGATCCTAAGTATTATAGCCATTTCTCTATCAGTAAGATTGTTTATGGACAGACATGGCTGATGAACTTTGACGAAGGACAGGTTGACATGGGTGGAGGTGCTACTTGGTCGAACACCTTTAAGAATGGTGCAACACTCGATGAGGGTACTTATATCCTCGTGACTGGTCAGCGAATGGCGGATGGTAGTGTACTTGCGCACAGCCGTTTCTTCCAGATTAAACCAGGCGAGACGACCACTCTCCCACTCGATGTACGTCAGGAAAGTGAAGGTGTGAAGGTGATTGGTAGTTTCAATAGTGAGGACTTGTTTGACAAAGATGGTCAGAACGTTTCTATCCTAAGTCAGACAGGACGTGGCTATTACGTTCTCGGCGTATTGGGTATTGGTCAGGAGCCAACCAACCACGCTTTGCATGATATTGAAAAGATGAAGGATAAACTTGATAAGTGGGGCCGTCCATTCGTCTTACTCTTCAAGAACGAGGCGGAAGCTAAGAAGTTCCAAGCACAGAAGGGTGAGTTCCCTAACCTCCCTGCAAAGACTATCTTCGGTATTGATAAGGATGGAACCATCCAGCAGGAAATAGCAAAAGAGATGAAACTCCGCAATACTGAACAGCTGCCAATATTCATTATCGCTGATACCTTCAATCGTATTGTCTTCCTTTCTCAGGGATATACAATCGGATTGGGTGAGCAGCTCGTTAAAACAAGTAGTAAACTTTAAAAAAGGAGGGAGAGGAGTTAAGGAGTGAAAGGGAGTTAAGACAATACTATTTGTTATTGTGATGTATGACTGTTAATCGTCTAATAAACTACATCTATAAGAGTATTGTCTTAACTCCCTTTCACTCCTTAACTCCTATAACTCCCTCAAATAATCCAACATGAACCGAACAGATTTTGAGATAGAAATATGTGCTAATAGCGTTGAAAGCTGCATCGAAGCACAGAAAGGTGGAGCTAATCGTGTAGAACTCTGTATGGGTATTCCCTGAAGGTGGCACCACTCCTTCCTATGGTGAGATAAAGATGGCGAGAGAAGTATTGACTGATACTCGCCTACACGTCATCATCCGCAACCGTGGTGGCGACTTCCTTTATACTGAACAGGAACTTCAGCGCATGGCAATGGACATTGATATCTGCCGTGAGTTGGGTGTGGATGGTGTTGTTTTTGGCTGCCTGACGGCTGAAGGAGATATCGACTTGACTGCCAACGAATATCTAATGTCACATGCAAAAGGGATGAGTGTGACCTTCCATCGTGCCTTCGACCGATGCCGAGAACCAGAGAAAGCCTTGGAACAGCTCATTGCGCTCGGCTTTGAAAGAGTACTAACATCGGGACAACAACCCACTGCCGAGGAGGGTATTCCCCTACTCCAGCGATTAAACCAGCTATCAAATGGTCGTATAAAAATCATGGCTGGTTGTGGTGTGAATGAAAAGAACATCGCTCGCATACGCCAAGAAACAAGCCTACCAGCCTTCCACTTCTCTGCCCGTGAGCCACAAACAAGTCGCATGACCTACTCTAATCCCATCCGTTTACATGGGGGCAGAGGGTGCCGATGAAGACACTATTATGTTAACAACAGAGCGCAGAGTAGAAATACGATTGACGCTTTGATGAGAGAGATGGCATAAAAGTAATACTCATATACCAGAATTAAGTTTGAAAACAGTTGCTGTCATTTTTAACACTTCACATAATTAGTTGGATTATAACATATTAGAAAAGAAATGTAAGTGACAGAAATGACAGCAAATTTAAAATAACAAATTAACCATTGAGTTGTAATGCGTCAATCTTATAATAAAACAAATGCGAATGATTAATTTTAAAAATATGTGGACAGCTTTCACTATCAATCCATCAGAATCTTCTTTTTACTTATTAATCGTATTATTTTTCTGATAGGTTTTAATGTACAATTGGATGTGTTAATGTTAAATATCACTATAAAAAAATCATCTTTTTCTCTAAAAAGCAACGTAAATAAAAACAAATAAAGTAGATTTGCATTCGTGATCTTCAATATATTGAAGATAAACACAAAGAATAAGCTATAAATATCACTTTAATGATAGTTAAGACATACGATAATGAAAGAACTATATGAGTACTCTACACCTGAACTTATACGTTTGCTTGGCTTGCGTTTTAAGGAGTACAGGATGCGCTGTAATCTCACACAAAAAGAGGTTGCAGAGCAGTCTGGTATTGGACTGACAACAATCCATAAGTTTGAAAAATGGCATATCTGGTAATCTTTCATTGGCAACATTCATTCTTTTACTGAAGGTAGTCGGTCAAGTTAACGCTTTGGACGACTTGCTACCCGAGTTGCCAGAATCACCTTACCTTATGCGTAAAGAGGAGAAGAAGGCGCAACGTATTCGCCACACTAAATAACAATCTAACATGATAAAGTCGTTAAGAGTACTCCTTTGGAACGAAGAGATAGGTAGACTGGCTTGGGATGAGCGTCGTAAGCTATCGTACTTTACTTACAATCCAGAGTTTGTAAAAAAGGGACTGAATATTTCTCCTTTGTTAGCTCCCTTAAATGGTGTCAGAGCTTTGACACCCATCTGGGGTGAGGAGGCTAAGATTTATCAGAAACTTCCAGCGTTTGTTGCCGACTCTTTACCTGATACTTGGGGTAATCAACTATTTGAACTCTGGCGTCAGCAGAATCACCTTGCAGGTGCAGACATCACTCCACTTGACAAACTATCATTCATCGGTAAGCGAGGAATGGGTGCTTTGGAATTCTTGCCAGAGACCAGTCGTGAGCAGAGACCAGAGAAGATTGATATAAAGTCTTTGACAGATCTGGCAGAACAAATTTTTAGAGAACGTGAGAATGCACATATTATGCCTGAAGAATCTGTCACAATGCAGTCGTTATTGACTGTTGGAACTTCTGCTGGTGGTCGTCAGCCAAAAGCTATTCTTGCTATTAATAAAAAGACAGGAGAGGTTCGTAGTGGACAAATCTCAGGATTGGAGGGCTTTGATTACTATCTCTTAAAGTTCGGCAATTCAGAGTACAGCTCTGCAGAGTTAGAGATGACTTATAGTGAATTGGCTACAGCTGCAGGAATCTGTATGATGCCATCGGAGCTATATCCAGTTGATGGCAACAATCACTTTATGACCAAACGATTTGATCGTGATGGTGAGAAAAAGATTCATACACAGACATTAGCTGCCATTTATCCAGATACTGACAGCTATGAACAAATGATAACAGTCTGCCGAAAACTTCACCTTCCTGAGGCTGATTGTCAAGAGGTGTTCCGCAGAATGGTATTTAATGTCTTATCAAACAACACGGATGATCATAATAAAAACTTTTCATTCATTATGAACGAAGATGGTTCGTGGAGATTGTCACCAGCTTATGATATTACTTATATAATTGATAGAGGTGGTTATCTACCAAACGAAGAACACTGTCTGTTTATTCGAGCAAAGCTTTGTAAAATCACTCGTGAAGATGTAATCAACTTTGCAAGAGACAATGGTATTCGTCGGCCAGATGCTATTATTCGTGATGTTGTTACTTCTTTGAAACAATTCCGCACAGTAGCTACCAAGTATCGTGTAAGAGAAGAGTGGATAGGCAGGGTGGAAACCACTATCATTAACCATCTGAAGGCATGGGGAGAGTGGAAAGAAGAAATTCCATCAATAAACTGTGAACTGAATGGTCATGTTATCAAGAATATACGAATAGAGCCTACTTATAAGGGTAATTATCACTTGTATGCTGATATTGACGGGAAAAGAACAAAAAGTTTATTATTAGCAGAAATAAGAAGGATTTTTCGTTAATAGAAAAGACAGGCTTATCAAACCTTACAATCGATTACCTTACGGCAATGGTTAAGAAGTATTTTATGCTATAATCATTCAATAATAGATATTGATTTTAATGAGTTTCTCATTAACATAGATAGATTGAAAAATAGTAACATTAATCAGCTGTTAGCATGTTCCGTACTTTGGTGTTTATGGTTAGCACGCCTTGTGCTCAGTGTTAGCACGAGGCGTGCTAACCGTAAACACGAAGTGTGATGACAGTTGTAAGTCACATAAAAAGGGACTTGTAAAAGCAAGATAATAGATAGAAAACGGATACTATTCAGCCTTGATATGAAAAACAGAGTGTGAAGTAGTATAGCTACAATCTGAAAGTTGCTGTCACTCCTATCACAACAAACCACACTATAAGTAGCTTATTATAAGCTCTTTATCACAAATGTTAAAAATGACAGCAACTAAAAACAAAAATAAAATAGGGAAAAAAAGAATACAAAAGTCCGCTCTATGACTGCTAATTAGTGTGACATATCTCCGAAGGCATCTCCCCTTGATATGCCGTCTATACTAAACCGTCTAACTGTTTCTTAAGTTCTTTCAGTTGGTCGCGCACAGAGAAGAGGGTTTCCATTACCTTTTGACTCTTGTCGGCACCACTTCTGTTCTCCTGCAACATCTTGCGAGCTGCAGCAATCTTAAAGCCACGCACCTTGACAAGGTTGTAAATAACCTTTATCTGTTCAATGTCCTTCTCCGTATATTGGCGCACACGGTTGCCCGTCGTCTTAGGACGAAGATGTGGAAACTCGGTTTCCCAGTATCTCAACAGACTCTCCGTAACGTTAATCTGCTGTGCCACTTCCTTGATAGAATAATACAGTTTGCGCGGATTCTCTGCCATGTCTTAGTAACTTTTATATCAATTATTTACACAATCTTAGGTCTGAATAGGAAGACTATACCCACCTCTAAAATAAGTTTTTACGTATTCAGCAGCCTAATTGTTTGCAAAAATACTCAAAAGTCAGTATCTTTGCAACACTTTTAGGTAGAAAAATTGAATTAAAATAAAATAAAGATGATGACAGCAAACGAAATCCGCGACTCTTACTTGAAATTCTTTGAGTCGAAGGGACACGTTATCGTACCGTCTGCCCCTATGGTTATCAAGGACGACCCTACGCTGATGTTCACCAATGCTGGTATGAACCAGTGGAAAGATATTATCCTTGGAACAAAGGATCCAGAACCTCGTCGCCGTGCAGACTCGCAGAAATGTCTGCGCGTTAGTGGTAAGCACAATGACTTGGAAGAGGTAGGTCGTGATGCAGCTCTCAGCCACCACACCATGTTTGAGATGTTGGGTAACTGGAGCTTTGGTGACTATTTCAAGGAAGAGGCAATTGATTACGCTTACGAATATCTTGTAAACGTTCTCCACCTCGACCCGAAAGACCTTTATGTATCAGTATTCGAGGGTGATGAAAGTGAAGGAATCACTCGTGATGATGAGGCAGCAAGCTATTGGGAGAAGCATTTCCCAAAGAATCATATCGTCAACGGAAACAAGCACGATAACTTCTGGGAGATGGGTGACACTGGTCCTTGCGGTCCTTGTTCTGAGATTCATATCGACTTCCGTTCAGAGGAAGAGAAGGCTCAAGTACCTGGTGAGGAACTTGTAAACAAGGACCACCCACAGGTTATTGAGATTTGGAACATTGTGTTCATGCAGTTCAATCGTAAGTCAGACGGTAGTCTTGACCCTTTGAAGATGCAGGTTATCGATACCGGTATGGGCTTCGAGCGTCTCGTTCGTCTCATGCAGGGCAAGACCTCAAACTATGATACAGACATCTTTGCACCAGTTATTGCAGAGATTGAGAAGATTTCAGGCAAGAAGTATAACCACACCTTCCCAGAGGGTGATAATGGTGAAGGCGTCAATGAAGATCAGAAGGTAGACATTGCTATGCGTGTTGTAGCCGACCACCTTCGTGCAGTTGCTTTCTCAATTGCTGATGGTCAGTTGCCAAGCAATGCTAAAGCAGGCTACGTTATTCGTCGAATCCTTCGTCGTGCCGTTCGTTACGCTTATACCTTCCTCGGTCAGAAGGAAGCATTCATGTACAAATTACTCAATGTATTGGTACGTGAGATGGGTGCTGCTTACCCAGAGCTTACTGCACAGCGTGAACTTATTGGGCGTGTAATGAAGGAGGAGGAAGACTCATTCCTTCGTACATTGGAAAAGGGTATCATGCTCCTTAACGGTGCAATGGACGAGTTGAAGGCACATGGTCAGACACAGCTTGATGGTAAGGAGGCTTTCCGCCTCTTTGACACCTACGGCTTCCCACTCGACCTCACAGAACTTATCTGCGCAGAAAACGGCTATACTGTTGACGAGAAACAGTTCAATGAGGAGATGGCACAGCAGAAGGCACGTGCCCGCAATGCTGCCGCTGTTGAGAATGGTGACTGGGAAATCTTGCGTGAAGGAGAGCAGGAGTTTGTTGGTTATGACTATACAGAATACGAGTGCCACATCCTTCGCTATCGTAAAGTGACCCAGAAGAAGAACAGTTTCTATGAGCTTGTACTCGACCATACTCCTTTCTATGGAGAGATGGGTGGTCAGGTTGGTGATCAGGGTGTACTTGTTAGTGAGGAAGAGACTATCAACGTCATCGATACCAAACGTGAGAACAATCAGAGCGTACACATTGTTAAGGAATTGCCAAAGAACCTTGAGGCTGACTTCATGGCTTGTGTTGACACTGAGAAGCGTGATGCTTCAGCTGCCAACCACACCGCAACCCACCTTCTCGACTATGCTTTGAAGCAGGTTCTTGGTGAGCATGCAGAGCAGAAGGGTTCATACGTAAGTCCTGATACCCTCCGTTTCGACGTTTCTCACTTCCAGAAGATTACTGACGAGGAACTTCGTCAGGTTGAAAGCTTGTTAATGAGATGATTCGTAAGGATTATCCAATGGACGAGCATCGTGATACGCCAATGGAGGAGGCAAAGAAGATGGGTGCCGTAGCCCTCTTCGGTGAGAAGTATGGCGACAAGGTTCGTGTGGTACGTTTCGGTCCAAGTTGCGAGTTCTGTGGTGGTATTCATGCCACCTCAACAGGTCGTATCGGTTTCTTTAAGATTGTTGGCGAGAGCAGTGTAGCTGCTGGTGTACGCCGTATCGAGGCTATGACAGGTGAAACCTGTGAGAACGCCATCTACGTTCTTGAAGATACTTTGCGCGATTTGAGAACAATGTTCAACAATGCTAAGGACCTCAAGGCTATCCTCGCTAAGTTTGTTGAGGAGAACGACCACATGAAGAAGGAACTTGAGAGTTTCCGTGCTCAGGCTGTTAGCCGTGCTGCAAAGAATATGGTTGAGCGTGCTGAGACCGTGAATGGCGTACATGTTGTAACATCTGTTTTGCCAATCGACCCAGCTTCTGCCAAGGATATCGTCTTCAAGGTGCGTGAGGCTTTGCCAGAGAAACTTGTTTGTGTTCTCGGTTCTGTACATGATGAGCGTCCTCTATTATCTATCATGCTCAGCGATGACATGGTAAAAGATCATAGCTTGAATGCTGGTCAGATTATCCGTGAAGCTGCTAAACTCATCCAGGGTGGCGGTGGCGGTCAGCCACACTATGCTCAGGCTGGTGGTAAGAATGCAGAAGGCATCAGATTAGCTGTGAATAAAGTAATTGAATTAATTAGCTTATAAAGCTATTAAATACAAAAAATAAGGAGAGCTTTTGGCTCTCCTTATTTTTATTTATCTATTCATCGCAAATTATTTTCATGAAAAAGAAATAATTCTTTATGCGACAATAAATATTTTTTTATTCATGAAAAATCTTTTGTTCGTGAAAAATAGTTCGAAAAAATGATGGACTTATTTGACTAAAACAAATGTACAACTTTACTAATACACATGGTTTCGAGCAGTCTATTTATTCATAAGTTTCCTCACTAACAAACTCATTTTCTGCTTCACTTGACAGATCATAAACCTGCCTACCTGATAACTTTTCTATCATAATTCTTGCCGCATTATTAGGTGCCACTTCATTACCTAATCGGTCACGAACAAGCTGGTAATCAGCTAACATACGTTCACGCGAAGGCTGACCAGGAAGGATACGATACAACTCGTTGGCAATGTTGCGAATAGAGAAGCGATCAGCAAGAAGTTCTTGCACAATCTCTTTATCAGCAATAAGATTGACAAGAGAGATAAAACGCACTTTGATAATATGCTTAAAAGCAAAACGAATCAATTTTGGAACTGGCGTTTCGTAACAGACTACCTGTGGAACATTCAGCAAAGCTGTCTCAAGCGTTGCTGTACCACTGGTAACAAGTGCTACTGTAGCATGACTAAGAAGTTCGTAAGTCTGTGTCTTTACCATCTTTGCTTCACTATCACCTAAATACTTCTTATAGTAGCTTTCAGTGATAGAAGGTGCTGCAGCAACCACCATCTGATAATCCTCAAAATGGCGAGCAGCCTCAAGCATTGAAGGCAGATTGTCCTTTATCTCCTGCTTACGACTACCAGCAAGAAGAGCAATGATAGGCTTAGAAGACAATCCGTTACGCTGACAGAACTCGTCTTTTGACTCTGAATAAACATGACGGAAATTATCAACCTCCTCAGCAGTTGGATTGCCTACGTAATGTATTTTGTAATTATGTTTCTTCTCATAGAAAGGAATTTCAAATGGAAGAATAGAGAACATTTCTTTTACATCACGTTTGATAGCTTTGATACGCCACTCCTTCCATGCCCATATCTTTGGGGAGATATAGTAATAGACAGGAATATTGGTATTCTTCTTTACAAACTTTGCAATACTAAGATTGAATCCCGGATAGTCAACGAGGATGACCACATCAGGCTTCCAACGCATGATGTCTTCCTTACACATCTTCATATTCTTAAAGATGGTAGGTAAGTGTAGCAATACAGGAACGAACCCCATATAGGCAAGTTCACGATAATGCTTCACACGTGTACCACCCACTTTTGCCATCAGGTCACCACCAAAGAAGCGAAACTCAGCCTCTGGGTCATACTGCATCAACGACTGCATAAGGCGTGAGGCATGTAAGTCGCCAGATGCTTCGCCAACTATCAGGTAATACTTCATAATATCAAAGAATTAAAGAGACTCCCACAATTTCATCTTGCTGAGCACTTCATAATCCGTAACGTCAATTTTTGATGGCGTAACTGTTACATATCCATGCGCCAATGCCCACTGATCATTATCGGTTGCATCAGGCTCATCGTTGCGATAATGCCCTGTCATCCAATAGTAATCGAAGCCACGAGGATGCTTACAAACCTCAACCTCTCTTGTCCAACTACCCCAACCCATACGGCATACTTTCAGTCCTGCGAACTTCTCGACCTTAGGAAAGTTCACATTCAGACAGATACCTTTTGGTAAGCCATCAGCAAGAACTTTCTTGACAATAAGTCTTACATAATCACGTAGGTAAGAAAGGTCAGCATTAGGATCATAATCACAACTTGAAAAAGCGATAGAAGGGATATATTTCATACAACCTTCATACGCTATACCCATCGTTCCACTGTAATGATTATTCACAGAAGAATTATCTCCATGATTAATACCACCCAAGATAAGATCAGGCTTTCGGTCAACAAGAATCTGGTCTAACGCCAACTTCACACAGTCAACAGGCGTACCTGTACATGACCATACCTCACAATCAGGGATATTATGACGCTTCTTCAACAATAGATAATCAACCACAGAAAAAGCACACGAAAAACCCGAACGTCCTGCTTCTGGAGCACAGACAACAACATCTGCAAAATCTGCAGGAATGAAACGAGCGTACGAATACCATTAGAGTGGTATCCATCATCGTTAGATATAAGTATGAGTGGTTTCTTAGAATTCATAAATTTCACTTTGATTTCAGTGCAAAAGTACGAAAAAAGGTTTATAAAGCCCTGCAATCTCATATAAAATATGTATCTTTGTAGCCTAATAAATGTATAGGATTAAATAGAAAAATGGGAAAGATTATCGCACTTGCCAACCAAAAAGGCGGCGTTGGAAAGACGACTACCACCATCAACTTGGCGGCTTCTTTAGCTACGCTTGAGAAGTCTGTACTGGTGATTGATGCCGATCCGCAGGCGAATGCCTCCAGCGGTTTGGGCGTGGATATCAAAGAGGTGGATTGTTCGCTTTACGAATGTATCATTGACCATGCCGACATAAAAGATGCTATCTACACAACTGACATAGAAGGATTGGACATTGTTCCGAGCCATATCGACCTTGTTGGAGCTGAAATTGAGATGTTGAAGCTTAATGGTCGTGAAAAGGTTATGAGCAGTTTGCTTGCTCCAATCCGTGACGAATATGATTACATCCTTATAGACTGTAGTCCGTCACTCGGTTTGATTACTGTCAATGCATTGACAGCAGCTGACTCTGTCATCATTCCTGTGCAGTGTGAATATTTCGCATTGGAGGGTATCAGCAAGTTGTTGAACACCATTAAGATTATCAAGAGCAAGCTAAATCCAAAGTTAGAAATAGAGGGATTCCTGCTGACGATGTACGATAGTCGTCTGCGTCTTGCTCGTCAGATTTACGATGAGGTGAAGCGCCACTTCCAAGAGTTAGTATTCAAGGCTGTTATCCAGCGTAACGTGAAACTCTCTGAGAGTCCGAGTCATGGTTTACCAGTTATCCTCTATGATGCTGACTCTACAGGTGCGAAGAATCACCTTAGCCTTGCAAAGGAAATCATTGAAAAGAATAAGAAATAAAGAAGGGAAAAATACGGAGTGTAAAGGTGTACTTTGAGGCTTACAGACGTACTGTTTTCTGGTTGTAAAACTAATGTTTCTATCACAGATATATTAGCTGATAGAAATAAAGAAACTAAGAACTGGGAACGAAGAGCATCGTAGCATCGAGCATAACAACCACTAACTCCACCAAACTCCTTAACTCCATTAACTCCCAAACAAAGACTATGGCTGTACAAAAGAAATATAATCGAAACGCAAAGACCAATGCCCTCGGCCGTGGTCTGGATGCCTTAATATCTACTGAAGCTGTCAGTACACAAGGAAGTTCTACTATCAACGAGGTTGCCTTAGACCAGATTGAAGCGAATCCTAACCAACCTCGTCGTGAATTCGATCCTGTTGCGTTGGAAGAGTTGGCGAATAGTATTCGTGAATTAGGACTCGTTCAGCCGATTACCTTACGTCAGGTAGACGAGAACCGTTTCCAGATTATTGCTGGTGAACGCCGTTGGCGTGCCAGTCAGTTGGCAGACTTGAAAGCTGTTCCAGCCTATATCCGTACGATTAAGGATGAGAATGTAATGGAGTTGGCGCTGGTTGAGAACATCCAGCGTGAGGACTTGAATGCGATTGAGATTGCTTTGGCTTACGAACATCTGCTTGAAAAGAGCGGAATGACACAGGAGCGTGTAGCAGAGCGTGTGGGTAAAAGCCGTGCTGCTATTGCTAACTACCTTCGTTTGTTGAAGCTTCCTGCATTGGTACAGATGGGTCTGCAAAAGAAAGAAATAGACATGGGACATGCCCGTGCATTGCTTTCTTTGGATAGTCCTTCATTGCAATTGAAACTCTATCGTGAGATTTTAAAGAACGGATATAGTGTTCGCAAGGTTGAAGAACTTTGTCAGCAGCTCAATAACGGAGAAGATATCCAGAGCGCAAAGAAGAAAATCTCTGCACGCACCCGACTCCCAGAGGAGTTTAATATCCTCAAGCAGCGACTCTCATCATTCTTCGATACGAAGGTACAGATGAGTTGTAACGCTGATGGAAAGGGTAAGATTAGTATTCCGTTTGCATCAGAAGAGGAATTACTTCACATCATGGAAGTGATGGATAAGATGAAGTAATACTTCCCATACGGAAAGATTAAGGTATTAGTAAGTATAAGATAAGCAAGTACTCTGGTTTAGAAGAACTATTCACAAGCATTAGGAAGCCTCAACAAGGTGCTGACTACAAAGCAAAGAAGAAGTAGCGAAAGCTTCAAACCAGTAACTTAAGCAAGACAATGGGTAGTGATGAAGATGAAGAATAGAATCCTCAAAGGACTGTTGATAGCCGGAATGCTCACCAGTGTTACGGTCATGCAGGCACAAGATCTGCCCCATGACACGTTAAAGGTGATATACCCAGGCGACTCCGCAGTCGTTGAGATACCTAATTCGCAGGATAAATATATAGAAGAGAAGGCAATCCTCACACCAGATGATGAGGGTAAACTCACTTCTGTTCTGCGAAAGGATAGTGTCAGCATGGTAAAGAAACAGGGACGCGACTGGTCTAAGTGGCGCCCTAATCCTAAGCGTGCTTTGTGGCTTGCACTCGTCATTCCTGGTGCTGGACAGGTCTACAATCGTAAGTACTGGAAACTACCAATCTTCTACGGAGGCTTTGTTGGCTGCGTTTATGCCATGACATGGAACAACCAAATGTACCATGATTATGCGCAGGCTTATATGGACATTATGGATAATGATCCAGCAACGCAGAGTTATAATAACTTCCTACACCTCGGAGCTACGATTACCCCTGCCAATGAAGAGCGTTATAAGAACATCTTCAAACAGCGCAAGGATCGCTACCGCAGATGGCGTGACCTAAGTATCTTTACAACTATTGCTGTTTATGCCTTGTCAGTTATTGATGCTTACGTAGACGCTTCCTTATCCGACTTTGACATATCAGATGACCTCTCACTGCATATTGCACCGACGGTCATATCAAATAAGAGTATCGTTACACCTAACAACCCCTTCCGTTCATCGGCAATAGGTATTGGATGTAGTCTGACATTCTAAGCAGCAGCGTACTGTATTTGCGCTAACTAACTAAGAAATAATGAGTAGAAAGAGATATATTGTTTCCTTCCTTGTTACAATGGGAGCAACCTACGGATTGTATGCACAACAGCAAACAGTTGTTGACAGCCGTGGTAAAGCTGTGAGTGTGATGATTCCTGATGCATCAGAGACGATGGCAGGATATGTTGACGTAGACTATATAGATGATAAGTTCTATAATAGTGGTATACCAACAGGGTTTAAGAATACACCCTCTACGAATACAACAGAGCCTGAAAACGGTATGGAAGTCATCGATCGTAAGATGCGCAATCTATCGAATGTGATGACAATGACCTATAATGAGGAAGTTAAGAAATATATCGATCGCTACACAAAGGCTGGACGCCAATCAACTTCTTACCTCTTAGGACGTGCACGTTATTACAACCCTATCTTTGAAGAAGCACTGCGTTTCTATGGTTTACCATTAGAGTTGAAGTATCTTCCTGTGATAGAGTCGGGCTTAAACCCTAATGCTACCTCACGTGTGGGAGCAGCAGGACTATGGCAATTCATGGCAACAACAGGTAAACAATATGACCTTCAGATTGATAGTTATATCGATGAACGCCGTGACCCAGAGAAGTCTTCCTACGCTGCAGCACGTATGCTGAGCGACCTTTACAAACGATTTGGCGATTGGACATTGGCACTTGCTGCCTATAACTGTGGACCGGGACGTGTCAGCAGTGCTATCACTAAGGCTGGTGGTGGTGCTGACTTCTGGGCTGTATATCAACATTTACCAAAGGAGACACGTGGTTATGTTCCTGCTTTCATTGCTGCTAATTATGTAATGAACTACTATGCTGATTACGACATCACACCTTTATCAACAGGTCTACCCAACCGCTGTGACACGATCATTGTAGAGAAAGACGTTACACTTGCTAAGATTGCCAATGTATTAGGTATGAATGTGGACGATTTGAAAGTACTTAACCCACAGTATCGACAAGGCTTAATCAAGGCTTATGCAACAAATGGCGTAGCTAAGTTACGCCTACCTTCTGAGATGATTGAGAAGTTCAAAGGTTACAAAGATCAGATTTACCAAAACGAAACACCCAACGAAGAGCCTAACATGACTATCGCGGCTACTAATACAAGCCAAGAAGCCATACTATACTAACAAGATTCTTTTACCTTATTATATATAACGGGAGGATGCACAATGGACAAGGACAATATTGAAGTTAAGGAGATTGACTATGAGAAGATGGTAGATGATGCATTTCAGCATCTCATTGATACCTATCTTGCTTCACGTCATCGAAAGAAAGTTGATATCATTACCAAGGCTTTCAAGCTTCGCACGACAAGCGCATAAGGGTGTGCGTCGACTCTCGGGCGAACCATATATCATGCACCCTATTGCCGTTGCCCAAATTGCTTGTGAAGAGATGGGACTCGGAGCAACGAGTATCTGTGCAGCCCTCTTACATGATGTCGTAGAAGATACCGACTATACGGTGGAAGATATGGAAAATATCTTCGGTCCTAAGATTGCACAAATCGTTGACGGATTAACCAAGATTTCTGGTGGTATCTTTGGCGAACAGGCTTCTGCTCAAGCAGAGAACTTCAAGAAGCTTTTGCTTACTATGAGCGACGACATACGCGTTATCCTTATCAAGATATGCGACCGTCTGCACAACATGCGCACCCTTGAATCCCAACCAGCAAGCAAACAGTATAAGATTGCAGGTGAAACTCTCTACATCTATGCACCACTTGCAAACCGATTGGGACTAAATAAGATTAAGACTGAACTGGAAGACCTAAGCTTCCGCTACGAACATCCTGACGCATACGCCTCTATTGAGAAGAAACTTGCTTCAACACAGGCGCAGCGTGATACCCTCTTTGAACAGTTCACTGCACCTATCCGTGCCGAACTTGACAAGATGGGCTTTGAATATGAACTTAAAGCACGTGTAAAGAGTCCTTATTCTATTTGGAATAAGATGCAGAATAAACACGTCACCTTTGAAGAAATATACGATATCCTTGCCGTACGTATCATCTATAAACCGAAGTCACCTGATGAGGAAATAAACAACTGTTTCCAAATTTATGTGGCTATCAGTCAGATTTATAAGAGTCATCCTGACCGTCTGCGCGACTGGGTGAACCATCCTAAGGCTAATGGTTATCAGGCATTGCACGTAACTCTCATGTCTTCCAAAGGTCGTTGGATAGAGGTACAGATACGTTCTGAACACATGAACGAATTAGCTGAACAGGGCTTTGCTGCACATTGGAAATATAAGGATGGTGGTGAGATTACTGAGGATGAAGGCGAATTGAACGAGTGGCTAAGTACAATAAAGGAAATCCTCGACGACCCACAGCCAGATGCTATGGACTTCCTCGATGCTATCAAACTCAACCTCTTTGCATCTGAAATCTTTGTCTTTACACCAAAGGGAGAGATTAAAACGATGCCAGCAGGTTGTACGGCACTCGACTTTGCTTTCCAAATCCACACCTTCCTCGGTAGCCACTGTATCGGTGCAAAGGTCAACCATAAGCTTGTCCCATTGAGCCATAAACTCCAAAGTGGTGACCAAGTAGAAATCCTGACTTCGATGTCGCAACACGTCAATCCTTCATGGATTAACTTTGTGTCTACAGCAAAGGCAAAGGCAAAGATACAAGCTATCTTGCGACGTGAGAGCCGTGAGTTGCAGAAGGCAGGTGAAGAGCAGCTATCGAAGTGGCTAAAGGCACACGACCTTGAGATGACAACTGCAACCTTAGATAAGCTTTGCGAGCTACACGACCTCCACAAGCATGACAGTCTTTTCCTTGCCGTTGGAGACAAGACCGTTATCCTTGGCGACACAGACTTGGATGAACTTCGTGGAAAGTCAAAGTCAGAGAAGACTGTTACCTCACGTGGTTGGCGTCGATACGTTCCTTTCTTGAAGTCGAATGATAAGAAGGAGACAGAGTCCATAGAAGCTAAGGACACAGAAAATACTGAAGGCTTAATCGTTGTAACGAAAGAACTCAACAGAAAGAAGCCTATCTTCATCAACGAAGAAAACATACATCGCTATCTCTTCCCACACTGCTGCCATGCTATCCCAGGTGATGATGTCCTCGGATATATTGACAACAAAAACCATATCGAGATTCATAAGCGTGCCTGTCCAGTAGCAGCAAAGTTGAAAGCAAGCTACGGTGGTAGAATCTTGGATGCCAAATGGGATATGCACCGTCGATTGTTCTTCGATGCAACAATTGAGATTCGTGGTATTGACCGTAGTGGTATGCTGCACGACATCTCTGATGTTCTCTCCGACCAGTTGGGTGTTAATATCCGTAAGGTAACGATCTCCAGCGATAATGGCATCTTTGAAGGAACAATCGAGATGCAAGTTCACGACTGCAAAGATGTACAGTTTATCGTTGAAAACATGAAGAATATTAAGGATGTACAAGAGGTCTTAGAGATTCTTTAGTCCTCTAAAGAACTATCTAATCGCAAGAAAAATCGTCCTTCCAACACACGGAGTAATAAAGCCCCTAACAAGAGTGGGGGCTATTACACAGCTTGCAAAAAAGTTTTGTTTTAATTTGCTGTCACTTTTAACATTTCACATAACCTTACTGTAAACTAATCAGTTATGTTACAATCTTGAATGATAGCAATGACAGCAAAATTTATCTTAAGTGAATTACTTTATAATTGACATACAAAGGTAGAGCACATAGTGAGTATCTAATTATTACGGATATACTAAAAGGTTGAGGAGAATCTCAAGAGCCACACAATAGGTTATATCACTCGAAAAATGTTGATCCATAAATGTAATGTAAAGACAAAATGAATATTGGAAAGAAACTTTTTACCATTAAAGTTTATTTCATTTCACATCAAGTCTTAACAAGCTGCATTGCAATTATCTTTATATTATGTGGACTATGTGTGTTATCATTGGCTTTTTATAATACCAATGACGTTTATAAATACCTCAATCGCAAAGCAGGTGTTGTGTCTTATTGGGAGCGTACAGGAGGAAAATATAATACTGCGACCATAAATATAAAATATGATAAGTAACACTTATACAACAGAGAGGTTTGGTGGTTGGTTATGCTTACAACATAGTGGTAAGTAGGGAGAAAAAGTGATATTCTACACCAACGATAAGATAGAAATAAAAAAACCAAATACGCTATTTTTGGACTGAGTACAATAAACTCTCCTCCCACACCTTTTGGCTATTTATGGATATTCTAAGCTATATATTTGAATCAAATATTTTTATTCATCCCTGGCATAGTTGGATGCCTCTATTTTTAATATGACAACCGTAAAAACAAGTTTATCAGAACAGCTTCTGGACACCCCATTTCTGACATTATTTCTCATGAGGCTTGGCTACAACATCTTAATTTGACCAAAGAACAAGCCTCAAAATGACAATAAATCAAAAATAAAAACAGAATAGCCTAATGCTACACTACTTAAAAACACATAACAATTCTTTGATAAAATAAATTATATCCTCAAAATGTTTGTTTTTAGGAATTTATATTTATCTTTACTAAATATGAGGTAGAGGTCCTTAGGGACCTTTTTACAATACTAAATAAACGAAATTATAAACAAAAATAATATTAGAAATCTGTCCACACTTTTCATAAGACTTAAAACAAAAATATGATAAAAAGAAAAACAGAATCTATACAGTTAAACAAGAGATACGTTGCAAAGTATTGCAGACCAGCTACAAATTAATGTGGACGACATTATTGAGTTTCATAACAGGCACTCTAATACTTTTATAACAGAATCTCGTCCAAACCTATTTGGAGTTGACATAATAATTCTGCCAGCTGACTTGTCTGAGTTTAGACGGAGACATAATCCTAACAGGCTTAATCTTCTTTATGGAGACATTACTCTTGCCTGCGAAGATATAGTTATTGATGAGGCAACAGAACTGCAAATGAGAGGGCAGAATTTAATTCAGGCACAAACCATACAGCGTTTTTCTGTAAAACAAGATGAAAAAGATGGTCATGCTATCAGTATCATTGATTGCAAGGAAATTATCAAGCGACAGATATCTCCAGAGTACAAGCCATTGGCAGATACCATTTCTTTCCTTGGACAACCACTTTATCATCTTGTCTTAGGGATTAACCCTAATGGAGAGATTGCAAAAATTGTCAATCAAGAAGAGATTTACGAACGGTGGAATAAACTCAAACAGACAAAGGAAGCACAGATATTGCTTGCTGACGACGTTACTGGGGAAAAAATAAGTCAGGCTATGGATACTGATTATAGCCAAACCTTGAAAGTGATTAAAGAAACGTTGCGATACAGATTACTCTGCCCTGACTTTTGGGGAGATCAGACTTTGGGTGAGGTGCGGCATCGTGAAACAGACCTCACTTTAAGCTCCAACTTTTTCTCTTCACATAAGATTAGATTTTTATTGAAAGAGACTTTCGCTCGTGCAGATGAAACAAAAGGAATTATTGTTACTCAAGAATATAGTTCCATGAAAGAGATACAGAAAGAACTTTCAGGGGTTTACAACAGCAGCCTAAATGATTATCTACAAACTCCGATGAACTATGGAATGGATATCAAATGTACATTCCACATCTCAGGAACACCCTTATGTATACAAGATTGTCATTGTCACCTACAAGAGAAACTTAATGATATGGCAGTCTTTACAAATGAAATCCATATCAAGTATAATCATTAATTGAATAAACAATAATGGGCAAGTTATATATTCCAGAAAATGTTTGGCTGGTATGTTCTGAAGGAACAAGCACACAACAAATGCTTGTAACAAGCCAGTCAAAAGTGAAAATCGACGGCGGATATTTAATGGCAACCACAGCAGATAGGGTAAAAACTGATTTCGGTTGCAAAAAAGAAGCTCTTGCAGACGCCATAGGTGTAGCAATTTGTGCAATGGTTATTGCAGCATGCGTCGTGGGAACAGGTGGATTAGGAGCATGTGCCATTATAGGTCTGGCGGGAGCAGCCGGAGCTGTTGGTGGAGGTATTCTGGGTAGAGTGATGCCATGCGGATGTGCACGTTGCATGGGTCCTTGGCAAAATTACAGTCCTTCTGTCATAGTAAGTGGTTATAATGCCCTCTTGGATGATTCTTTTTCTATCTGTTCAAAAGGCGGAACGATTAAGATAATGTTCTCTAAAGAAGCAGCAGAGGCGTATGCTGCTTTGGTGGCATCAAAATCTAACGTAGAAATTGCCAACATAGCAATTTTAGCATTTGTCACACCGTTTGTTATCAGAGGGGCTGGTAATGCTATATTAGGATTTAAGAGTGGTTTCTCAGCTGCATTGGGTGTAAGCAAGTTTTCTGCACTCGCATTTGTGGGGGAGACTGCTATAGTGGGAGGTATAGGGTATGGTGCAAATAAGCTTACCGATGCCTTTAAAAAAGGAATATATTCTTATTTTAATTTAAACGATTATGTTCAAGGACAGACAGAGAAAGATGTCGATAATGTTTTAAATAGAAATTCAACAAAAGAATAGTCAACAAAAGAGCATTTGATATCAAAGAGAACATCGGCTATGGCGGACATATAGAAGATAGAAAAATATTTCCATAACTGACTATGAAAAGAAGATTTATGAACGCCAAGGATATCTAAGTACTACGAATGGTTATGTTGATGAAAGAAGTTGGGAAGTCTGTAGAGAATAAGTCGGATTGGAAACACAAATTAAAAAATAAAAGAAGTATAGAAACCTTGTCTGAGACCGACAAATTAACACAATCAAGTGGAACTTATTATATGAAAGAAGAAAGTACAACTATAAAAAGGTAAAGATTATAATGTAGGAAAAGAATATGTTTAAAGATGGCATAAAAGCAATAAATCCCTTCAAAGACAAGGAATCTGGAGCAATGTTTTTCCTCGACCTTGCCATTGATGCCTATCGAGGAGTTGCAAATAAACTATTAGAAAGTTCTTTAGATAATTATAAAGAGGTCATTCCTTTAGAACAAGAAGCACGTAATAAATGTAATGTAAAGACAAAATAACAATGAGGAGAAAATCACATAATCAGTTAAAGAGTTATTTCATTTCACATCAAGTCTTAACAAGCTGTATTGCAATTATCTTTATATTATGTGGACTATGTGTGTTATCATTGGCATTATATAATACCTATGACGTTTACAAACACCTCAATCGCAAAACAGGTGTTGTATCTTATTGGGAGCGTACAGGAGGAAAATATAATACTGCAACCATGAATATAAAATATGATAGTAACACTTATACGACAGAGAGGTTTGGTGGTTGGCTATGCTTACAACATAGTGGTAAGCAGGGAGAAAAAGTTATGTTCTATACTAACGAAAAGATAAAAAGAGATAATAAAAACCAAATACGCTATTTTGGACTGAGTACAATAGACTCTCCTCGCCACACCTTTTGGCTATTTATGGACATTCTAAGCTATATATTTGAATCAAATATTTTTTTATTCATCCCTGGCATAGTTGGATGCCTCTATTTTAATATGACAACCGTAAAAAACAAGTTTATCAGAACAGTTTCTTGGATACTCCCCTTTCTGACATTATTTCTTATAGGCTTGGCTACAACATCTTAATTTGACCAAAGAACAAGAAACCTCAAAATGGCAATAAATAATACATGAACATAAATATCTCCCTAATAGAAAAAAAGGCTAAAAGACTCTTTCTAAGCCATAGGAAAACATCTTATACTATCGGTTTGTTTTTCATCTGCTGCTGTTTATATGTTGACTTTGTTACGATAAGTAACACATGCCACAAAATAGACAACCTTGAGTATAAAGAAGGAGTTGTTTCCTATTGGGATCATACAGGTGGAGAGTTTAACGATGCTACTCTAAAAATTAATAATGACACTAATATGTATATAACTCAACGTTATGATGGCTGGCTATGTTTTCAACATAATGGGAAAAGGAGTGAAACTGTTGCTTTCTATACTGTTAAGGATGAAGTAAAAAATGAGAAAGAAGGAATACCTTACTATGGATTATGCGAGAAAGATAACCCACGAACTTCATTTTGGTTATTCTTTGATGTGCTTTTTCCTTGCTATAAACCTGTTCTTATTTGGTTAGCTCTTGGTATCATCGGAATAATCCTTTTTAACTTTCAAATAATCCGAGACCGTTTTGTCCTACCTTTAAGCATTGTGGTTTTAGGTGTAAGTTTTCTTATGTTTATCATAGCTTCTATATCATGACAAAACTACTAAATATTAAATTATCAGAACAGCTTCTTGGACACTCCCATTTCTGACATTATTTCTCATAGGCTTGGCTACAACATCTTAATTTGACCAAAAGAACAAAGAGCCTCAACATGGCAACAAATCAAAAAGATGAGAACAGAAGAAAAAAATCATTATTATTGAAGCATCAGACACTTTCAAAAATTAATAGCGATAGTGTTTATCATATTTAGCCTTTGTATTAATTATTATGTCATAGAAAGAGCCATATCTAATTACCAACATTTGCAACAGAAAGAGGGTGTTGTAGATATGTGGTATAGTACAAGTATGAAAACGACAAAAGCTTGCTTAAAAATAGAAGGAGATACAACTATCTATTCAACAAGTAGACCTGGCTGGTGGATGACATTACAACACGATGGCAAAAAGGGGGAGAAAGTTATTTTCTACACACTAAATAACGAACATAACGCAACCACCGAACAAACTAATCGTTATTTTGGTTTAAGCGAAATAAACAATCCTCGCTCCTCGTTCTGGATATTTCTTGATGTTGTATTTTATACTTATAAAAAAGTATTTATTTTCTTCTTACTTAGCGTTATAGGACTCGTCTTGTTTAATGGGAGTATCGTTAAAGACCGCATAATTAGATTTACATCCGTCGCTTTAGGCATCTTATTTATTCTTTTTTGGGGTGTAGCATCTATTTCTTAGATGATTATCCCTTACAAAAAATGATAAAGTTTACATCTGAAAAAGGAACTTCAATAGAACAGATACAATTTCTTATCAAACGTGCGGAGGCTCCGCACACATGGTGCGGATGGTAAACACCAATAGTGCGGAGGCTTAACACCAATCATTTGGGCGGTTTATAACCTTACAAAAATATACTACTCATAAAGTGTTAGATATCGTTTCTTCTCACACATTGGGCTGCCCCTTATCATTCCATATATCAGAAGGAGCTTATCTAATACGATAAAATCAATTTCTATTCATAAAGGAAAGCAAATAAATACCTATTTTTGAGTATTGTAGAGTTAGTAGATTCGTCCTACCTTTGCAATTCATGGACTTCACGAATAGGATAATAGCGTCTATTGTATTTTGCGGACTAAGTATCAATGGAATTGCACAGACACTGACAGGTTGTGTTGTGGGGAAGGATGATCGTAAGCCTATAGCCTACGCATCAGTCACATTGAAGGAGAATCGCTTATACGCTTTTACTGACGAAAAAGGTTGTTTCACGATAAAAAACGTACCGAAAGGAAAGTGTACAGCGGTAATATCTTGTCTTGGTTATGCAGAACAAACAATAGTTGTCACCATTAATAATGATGGTGCCACGCTCAACGTGCGCCTTGCCGAAGACAACCTTCAACTCGATGAAGTACAAGTTGTTGCACATCGAAAGAAAGACGAGATAACAACCTCTTACACCATTGACCGTAAGACGTTGGACAATCAACAGATAATGACTTTGGGGTGATATTGCCCAGCTTTTTACCGGGTGGTAAGAGGTGAACCCTTCTTTGATGAATGATAGCAAATTGACTTTTGCGTAGCGGTTCATCAGAGCGAGGCAACGCGTCGTTTGGTACAGCTATTGAAGTGGATGGTGTTCGTCTGAACAACAATGCTATGATGGGTGAAACAGCTGGTGTGAGCACACGGGGGGTAAGTGCTTCTAACATTGAAAGTGTGGAGGTAGTACCTGGTATTGCCTCTGTAGAATACGGCGACCTCACCAATGGTGTAGTAAAAGCGAAGATCCGTAGAGGTAGTTCACCTTTATCTTGGAAGGCGACAACCAACACACCCGCCAGATAGCCCTTCACAAAGGATTAGACTTAGGCAAGAACGCTGGACTTATCAACTTCTCCCTTGAGCATGCACGCTCTTTTCTCGGATGCAGCATCGCCTACATCTGCTTATCAGCGCAACGTTCTATCGTTGCACTATATGAATGTCTCTGCGAAGAAGACACAACCTCTTACCTTGGATATAGGGCTGAATGGTGGCGGGAGGCCAGTGATCCAGGCTGACCCAGACCGCAACTTGGACAGTTATTATAGGCGTTAAGGACAATAATGTGGGTGGTAAGTCGCCTTGACTGGTTATTGAACAAGTCATGGATAACTAATCTGAATTTTACAGCTGCCTTCACTTACGCTGATAAACGCTCAGAAAGCTGCCAGCAATGAGAGTAGTAGTTCTACACAACCTTATATCCACACTTTGACAGAAGGATATACCATTGCAGAAGATTACGATAAGAACCCTTCTGCCAACATCATTCTTGGTCCTACAGGCTATTGGTATCTGCGTGGTTTTGATGACTCAAACCATTAACCTATAGTCTTTGAAGCTAAAGACTAATTGAATAAATTACTTGGAAAGTTCCGCAACCGCTTACTTGTTGCTGCTGAATGGATGCAAGCAGTAGGAATATGGAAAGGGTACACACTACGAAGATATGCGCTACGCACCAACATGGCGTGAATATCGTTTTTGACGTCCTACCCGCTTTGAACAACATGGCACCTATGCCGAGGATAAAACTCAATGGCTATTAATACCAAATAGAATGTTGAACTGACAGCAGGTGTGCGGAGGATATCACCTCGATTTCAGGCTCAGAATATGGAACAGTGGCAGTTTTTCACCACGACTAAATATGCGCTATATGCTTCGCTTCGGACAAGAAAAAGCTGAGTGACAGGTCCATTAGCGTGCATTCAGGATGGGAAGAGGCGTGAAGCTTCCTGAGTTTCCAAGCTACTCTACCCTTCTCCATCTTATCGTGATATGTTGGCATTCTCATCTACCAGTGACGCTACAATCGCTCTTATTATGCCCATTACACTCACCTCAAAGGCACGATACAATGCTGACTTGAAATGGCAACATGCCAACCAGTGGGATTTAGGTGTGGAACTGAGAACGAAGATAGCAGACATCAACCTTTCATTCTTCCACAGTAAGACTTTCAACCTTACATGGCAACAAACACTTACACACCTTTCACCCATAAGTACACATCACCTGCTACAAACTCGCGTGAGCGGTATTGATGCGGCTAATCGACTCTTTGCGATTGACCCACAGACAGGTATTGTGGACTGTGAGCGATGCCAGTGGTGCGAAACACCAGTCGTTCTCGGTTATGACGAACGTAATACCCACATCACCAATACGAAATATGGAATGCTGACCCATTGAGTCGCTATGGCTTAGAAATGGATTGCTAGACTCAAGCAGATTAGTTGCTCTGCACACAGGTGCGTGTTGATGGTAAAGTATTATCATTATAAGGCGCAGGACGAAACCCTCTTTGCGGATGTACCTGTAAGTCTTAACACACGTCAATCAGACGGGAAATTCTATCAGTATATTGGTTATTACCGTGGTGGTGCAGCCACATCAACTAATTATACCGCCAATGCTTCACCATCAAATGGCTCTGTTAGTGGTCAAGTAGATATGAATGTCACATTGACGACACATATACCAAAGATTCGACTCGTCGTTGCTTTGCGCATGGAAAGTTCACTCTATACATATAGTAGAGCAACCAGCAGTCGAGGATATGTTGTTAGTAGTGGTAATGAATACTTTGGTGAGGCTTACAATGGTAAGGCAGAAAATCAAACAGTAATCGTCTATCCAGAGTATTACAGCACATGGGATGCACCAGAAACACTGGTTCCCTTTGCAGAGAAATTACGTTGGGCAGCAACGAATGACAGAGGATTATACAACGACCTGACACAGTTGGTTGTGCGAACAAACTACCCTTACACATTGAATCCGAATAAGTTGAGTGCGTTCTGGTCGGCTAACTTGAGTGTATACAGCGGAAATGGCAAACACGCTATCTATATCGTTTTATGCCAATAACTTCTTCAACACACTTGCTCAGGTACACTCTACTCAAACAGGACTTGAGACAAGTCTCTTTGGTAGTGGATATGTTCCGAGTTTCTATTATGGACTTTCATTAAGATTAAAGATATAATGAGAAAGATATTTTGTTTACTTGCAGTATGCATGATAACGCTGTTAGTTTCATGTGCTGACTATGATGAAGGACTTGATGTAGTCAACTTTGATGTGAAGTTAGAATTTCAGCACATACGATGGCTCGTAGGAAGGCTTACGCGTTGAGTTACAAGATGCCGTGGCAAGCACCTTCGTTGATAGTACAGACGCTGAGGGAGTAGCGCACTTCAGCATTCCTTCAGGCTTGTATAAGGTCAGCAGCTCTGCAAGAAAGGAGACTGTCGACTACCGTTACTTCTTCAATGGTGCCAAGTCACAGGTAGTTGTTGCCATAGACTCTCCTCGCGTAGTAACCCTACCATTAGTTATGTCGAAGAAACGTATCGTAAATTAAAAGAGAAATAAAGATAGTATAAATTAAAAACATTGTTTATGAAGAAAATAAGTTTTATAGGGCTTATCGCTTTGACACTGTCGTTCATACCCCTTAGTGGCTTTGCGCAGACAGTACAAGAGAAGATGATAACCTGCCTTGTCTTGACCGAAACGAATGGTACAAAGACAGAATTTGCTTTGGAGTCATTTCCTGTTATAACCATAGAAGGCAACGACCTTGTTATTACTTGTGAGGGTAAGAAGTTATCAACAGCACTGACAGGCGTGCAGGACTACCACTTCCTAGAGAAGAAGGTGACAACAAGTATTAGTAGTGTGCCTTCTAATGACCCAAAGAATGCGTCTGTTTCTCCTCACTTCTCTTTCAGTAATGCTGAGGTTAGTGGATTGAAAGCAGGTGCAAAAGTGGCTATTTACAATCTTAATGGTACACAAATAAGCTCTGTAACAGCAGATGGTGAGGGACGAGTTGCCCTTGATTTCTCGTCTTTACCTAAGGGTGTCTACATCCTCCGCACACCAACTAAGAGCTTTAAGTTTATGAATAAGTAAGAATAACATAAGAAATTAAATAGAAAAGATATGAAGAAAATATTACTTCTCCTTGTTGCTGTATTTGCTTTCATCAGCAACATCAATGCACAAACATGGAATATGGTTGTGACACATAACGATGGTACTGTCCAAGTTATCAAGGCTTCAGATGTAAAGAACGTTACCTTCCAATTGCCTGATCAGAATGCTGACCAAGTCATCATCAAGGAACTGTACACGACAGGTGTACCAATTGAAAACGATCCCAAGAATTTCTTCCAGATGGACAAGGGTTTTATCCTCTATAACAATGGTGGTAAGACAGCAGTAATCAGCAACTTGGCAATTGGTATGTTAGACCCATACAATGCTCATTCTGGTGCAAACGCATGGTACAGCACAGGAGCGACAGAGCCTTCTTACGTTTCACAGGGCTGGGTTCCAGCAGCTTGTGGTATATGGTACTTCCAGAATTCATTGATTATCGAGCCTTATTCACAGGTTGTTATCTGCTGTATGGGGGCAATAGATAATACTAAAACCTACCCACAGAGTATCAACTATGCCAATAAAGACTACTATACTATGTACGACCCAGAGTCTGGTTTTAAAAATACAAAATACTATCCAACACCAGCAGACGTTATCCCTACCAACCAATACCTTAAGGCAGTAGAATATGGACAGGGTAATGCTTGGCCACTTAGTGTAACTTCTCCTGGCTTCTTTATCTTCCAAACAAAGAACACAACGCCTGCTGCTTTCGCAAACGATGCAAGTAATATCACATACGCACCGGGCAAAGCTCAGAACAAAATAAATGCTGTATTGAAGGTTCCTACAGACTGGATTATCGACGGTGTTGAGGTCTATGAGAAGATTAACGAGAACAAAAGTAAGAAGCGTTTCGGCTCTGATGTAGATGCTGGCTACGTCATGCAGACTGTCAAACTTGGTCATAGCGTATATCGTAATGTAGACGTTGAAGCTACAAAGAAGATTGAAGGCAATACTCGATAAGCTGATTTATAAATCTATCAGTATGGTGCAGATCCAAGTCATATTGATGCTGAAGCATCTATGAAGAATGGTGCAAAGATTGTCTACATGGACACAAACAACTCTACTTCTGACTTCCACGAGCGCAAACAGTTCTCACTTAGAGACTAATAAAATAGATGGTAAAAGAACATAACCTGTAAGATGAAATATAGGTTCATGACACTTATACTGGCAGGAGCATCCCTCTCTGCCAGCCTCAACGCACAGGAGCAGGCTAAGGATAGTCTGCTCCATCGTGATTTTAGCTTCGTTGCCAACAGCGATGCATGGCTGAGAAGTGACAATGCTGCAGCCTTGAAACGATTTAAGACAAAGAACATTTCCTTAGCTGAAGTGTATGTGCAGTATAGCAAGGGAGGCTTTGTCAACTATGACGAGTCGCCACGTACCGTGCAAGCGGGTGCTAACGTATCTTCATTCTATCGCCTAACAGAAAGGATTGTCCTATCGGGGAGTATGCGTTATGACAACTTCTCTGGGCGCAACATGACTGGCTCGGCGTTCATACAGACCCAACGTTTGCCGTTCGATATTGTCGAAGACTCGCAAACAATGCTGGCACAAAAGCATCGTGACACTATAATCTTATGGGGGCATTATCTTGGGAGATATATAAAGGACTTGCCATTGGTACAAAGGTGGACTTCACTGCGGCAAACGTTGCTAAGTATAAGGATTTAAGACATAAGACAAAACTAATGGATTTAGCCTTCACTACTGGCATCTATGTACCGTTACAGCCTATTAGTCTTGGTTTCAATTATACTTACCGACGGAACACAGAGAGCGTAATCTTTAGTACCTACGCTTCAAATGCACAGGAGTTTACGTCTTATATCAACTATGGTCCGTGGATTGGTAAGACGGAACCCTTCAGTAGTTCGGGCTTTACTGATAGCAATAGGGAGCAACCTATGCTCAATGAATATCATGGATTAGGTCTACAACTTGGCTGGGAAATCCTCCCACACCTCTCATGGTTCAACCACTTGGATATGGCTTATCGAAAGGGTTATTATGGTAGGAAATCACCCTATACGATTGTTCACACCAATCATCACAGCCATATCTATGACTACCAAACACGCCTAACTTTTGAACCTCGATAAGCAGATACATCATCTTGACTTTAGTTTCTCAAGCGAGAACCTTGTCAACGAGATGAATGCTTATCGTTCTAACAAAAACGAACAAGGTGCATACTTCTATCAGTATCTTGACCCCGTAAAGAGTGCCAATAAGGCGGAATGATGTGCATCTTGGCTATACAGGCTATTATGGAGTGACAAACGAGTTATCTCTCTGGATGGTAGAAGCAGGTGTGAACATCGAACAACGTAAGCAGACTGGCTACAGCTATCCTTACTACCGACGTCAGGATATCCGTACAATGGAGGCTTACACAGGTCTTACACGTAACCTTCTTTTCCGCAAAGGAGTATTGTCATTAAAGGCAGGCTTTGCCTATAAGAAGGGAAAGGGCGATGCTTTCGAAGATGGAACATTAGCTAAACCATCTGACAAACAGAATGGTTTCCCTACGATGGACGTACTGATGTATCGTGAGTATAAGTATCTTACTGACCCACAATACTCCCTCCATCTTGGAGTTAAATATTCCTTTGTATTCCCGGGAACCAAGATGAAGACGTACACTGCCTTTGACTTCACCCATCATCACACCAATGACGGCAACGCTTACCTTGTAGGTAGGAACTATTCAACGGGCAGGCTGACTATTGGTTGCACCTTCTAACAGTCTTACTATTGGTCCACACGAATGGTGCTAAGCGTTCGCACAAGTGGTGTTGAGCCTTCGCACCATACGTGCGGAGCACTTAATAGAGTACAATATGTTATTAAGACGAAGGCAAATAATCGTTAGTAAGACAATACCCTACCAAGAATCAAAAATCAGACAAACATAAAAGAATTATAAAAGGAATCACCTACATATTATGTTAATAAACAAAAGAATCATCAATGCGCTTGTACTCCTGCTCCTCGTGACAGGTGCTATGGCGCAGAATGTCAGCACCGACAACAGCTTCCGCATAGGTAAGTTGAAGAACGGTATGACTTATTACATACGCCACAATGCCAAAGAGAAAGGGATAGCCGACTTCTACATAGCACAGCGTGTGGGAAGCGATTCTCGAAGAACCTAACCAAAGAGGATTAGCTCACTCTTGAGCACATGGCTTTCAATGCAGAAGAACTTCAAGAACACACCTTCTTCACCAAGTATTGTACATTGGTGTGAAGCACACGGAATTAAGTTCGGTACCAACCTCAATGCTTACACCTCCGTTGACGAAACGGTTTATAATGTCAGTTCCGTACCTGTAAAGCAGGAATCTACCATCGACTCTACCCTACTTATCCTCCATGACTGGAGCCACTATCTGGACCTTGAGGACAAGGAGATAGACAAAGAGCGTGGTGTCATTCATGAGGAGTGGCGTACTCGTCGTGCTGGTATGGCTTCACAACGCTTGATGGAAGAGGCATTGCCGATTATCTATCGTGGTACGAAGTATGAAGACTGTCTGCCAATCGGTAAAATGGAGATTGTAGACAACTTCCCTTACAAGGCACTTCGTGACTATTACCACAAATGGTATCGTCCAGACCTGCAAGCAATCATCGTTGTGGGTGATATTGATGTAGACCAGATGGAGCAGAAGATTCAGTCTGTCTTCTCTGCTATTCCAATGCCTGAGAATGCTGCTCATCGTGAATACTTCCCAGTGAATGACAACGACAAGATGATTGTAGCCTCATACTGAAGGATTCAGAACAACCGATATGCTCGTTACACTTTATATGAAGCGTGAGGCGACACCGATTCAGAGAAGTCTTCGGTAAAGTATCAGCGAGACGGATATGTTGACGACTTAGTTTCTTATATGATTGGCGAACGCCTTAACGAGATGCAGGACAGAACCAAAGCCTTGTTTGAGTGCTTCTGCACGATTGGGACAATCTTAATTAGTCGCACAAAAGACGCCTTTGTTCTTCCTTTGGTGCACGCTCAGGAAGATGTAAAGGTTCTTTTCGATGCTGCAGTGGGTACAATAGAGCAGATCTCGTCAGCACGGTTTTACCCGTCAGGAACTTGCTCGTGCCAAAGCACTGCCAGAAGGTGATTGACCGCCAACACAATGAACGTAACGACCGTCGCACATTCATATTATGCGTCGTGCAAAGCGAGAACTTCCTCGATAACGAACCCATCACCACCGAAGCATACGACAAGCAACCTCGACGACCAGTTCTTTAATGAGGTAACACTCGACGAGGTCAATGAGGCTATGCGTGAGGCTATCACCAACAAGAATCAAGTACTTGTTGTCTATTCTCCAGACAAAGCTGGCGTAAATGTTCCCTCAGATGCGCAGTTTGAACAGATGGTTCTTGATGCACAGGCAAAGAGCTATCCAAGCATGTAGAGAAGAAATTAGACGATAAGCTTATCGAAACACTCCCTAAGAAGGGACGTATCAAGAGTGAGAAAGCAGGCTTGCACGGAACAACGGAAATCACACTGAGCAATGGTGTGAAAGTTTACTTCAAGAAGACCGATTATCAGAAGGATGCTGTGACACTGAATTTCTTTTGCAGAAGGTGGTTCTTCCCTCTATCCAGTCAAGGACTTGATTAACACACAGTTTATTTCAGCTGCTGTAAAAGAAGGTGGTGTAGGACGCTTCAGTGCAACAGAACTTAATAAGTTCTTAGCAGGTAAGACCGTTCGCATCAATGCTGGTGTAGGCAATGAAACACAGTCTATCAGCGGTAACTCGTCTATCAAAGACATCCGCACACTGTTTGAACTTACTTACTTGTATTTTTACAAACTTACGTCGTGATGATCAGGCTTTCCAGTCAGAACTCAACCGTATGCGCTCTTTCCTCACCAACCGTGAGGCAAGTCCTAACGTTAGCTACAACGACTCTATCGCTGCCATCGTTTATGGTAACTCGCCACGTGTGCAACCACTCAAGGCTGCATCACTTGACAAGGTAAACTATGACCGTGTTCTCGAGATTTACAAGGAGCGTTTCAGCAATGCTTCTAACTTCAAGATGATTGTCATGGGTAACATTGACATCGCTCTGTTGCGCCCTCTCTTGGAACAATACATTGCTTCACTGCCATCAACAGGCAAAAAGGAAACCTTTGCGAAGACCTATCCTGACGTGTGCAACTGCAACGAGACTCACCGCTTTGAAAAGAAGATGAAGACCCCATTGGCACGTGTAACCGTCTTCTATACATGGGACGAACCTTATACAGCTAAGTCTGATTTAGAACTCGACGTCTTCAAACGTGTATTGTCTATCGCCTATACCGACTCTGTCCGTGAAGAGAAAGGTGGAGTGTATGGTGTGAAACTACAGCAGAGTCTGAACGCAACAAGTAATCCTCACGCTCTGTTGAAGATTGCCTTTGATACCGATCCTGACAAATATAACATGGTTATGCCAATCATCACAAAGCAGATTGAGCATATTGCCAACAAGGGTCCAGAGGCAGTAAGTCTGCAGAAGGTGAAGGAATATCTCCTAAAACAGTACGACCAGTCTTCTGTTACCAATGACTACTGGCTCTATGTGATATACAACCAGCTGCGCCACGGAGTTGACTTTGACAAGGACTACAAGGCTATCGTGCGCAACATCACAGCTGCCGACATCCAGCGTATTGCCCGCAACCTTATCAAAAGTAACCGCCGAATAGAAGTATCGATGCAGTCTGAAAAGGAAATGTAAGACATTCTATATTATAGGTTGCGCAAAGTAAACCTACTTAAAACAGCCATATCGAAGCCAGAGAGCTTTGATATGGCTGTTCTTCTTTACTATTGGTGTTCGATCGAATCTATCTATGACCGCGTTAATATAACATGAATTAGACGAATTTAGAACAATGCAAGCTGTGTATCAATAGTCCTTTGTACATTGGTGCATGCCTTCTTTGGGCTATGTCTTTGAAAACCTTGTGGATATGTATTCTTTGGTTTTTGCAGACACGCAGTGGTATGCTGTCAACAAAGTTTATACCCGTGCATTTGCTCAATAGAACATTCTTGATAAACAAGGTTAAGGGTATTACTACATCCCTTTCCTATTCTACTATACGTTTATAAGAAACAACTTTTGGAAACAGATGGCGAAGCTGCTTGCATACTTTTTCAAGATAGAAATGTTTAAAGCAACGATAACCAGAATCGTGGAAAAGAATCATTATCAGCATAACTTCTGCCTTTGACATTGTAGAATTTCGATGATATTTCCTGTTTCCTGTAGGTTTTAGCGTATATTTTGCTGTCAATGCATCAAAAAACTTGCAGAAGTCATCTGCCATACAAAATATTTCAGTAACTTTGTCCTCGGTGATCATAGCAATTTTTGTTTGTATATTAGCTCTTTAAAGTTACAACAAATTTCGTTAATCACCAAATTTATAGACACTTATAATTCGTCGAACTCACGTTATTTTAGGATATGACTGGCATTACGGTATTAATAGTGACAAGAAAGCACTAAATGCAGGAAGTCTTTCATTGGGATGGGCTGACTATCTGTTCGGACCATCACTTCTAATACCAGGCATAATAGATATTTTTCAACTAAAGCAATAAATATGAAAACATTAACTACAATAGTGCTTATGTGTTGCTGTATATTTTCAAGCTGCAAGCACGATGGCGATTTTTGCCATTATACTATAACATTCTATAACAATTCCGATAAAGAGGTTTATATATCCCCTTCTCTGGATTATCCTGATACAGTCAATGTTCCCAATTACCATGTGTTAGGTTTACCTGAAATCTATAAAATAGCACCGCACGATTACAATAAGACTGCATTAGAAGTTCGCGATTGTTATGAAAAGACACTGAGAATCCATGAAAATGGAAAGATGGACACTCTGATGTTATTTGTTTTTGATGCTAACATATTGGAAACGAACAAAAGATATGATTATAATGCTGTGTTGCAAAGGATAGATGTGAATATTGAGGATTTAAGGAAATTGAATTGGATATTATCTTATCCTCGTAAATAACGTGAGTTCGACAAATTCAGAATAATGCGAGCTGTGTGTCAATGGTCCTTTATACATTGATGCACGGCTTCTTTGGAAACAGGCAATAGGCAGCAATTGCCCCTAATAAGTTGACGATGAAATTGTCAAAGCATCTATTGTCTGGAGTGTTCCACCTGCGCAATGTTCTTAAGTTCATCATTCCCGTTTCTATAAGGGCTCTTTTTCGGTTCTTCAGGAATTTGGAGTGATAATAATTAGCTATTAATAATCAACTACTTACACCATTACTCATATATATAAAAACCTTTTATATACGGAGTATTATAATCATAATGTGCTAATTAGTAGTGCAGGAGTTACTATAACTTATAAATTTACTTCATTTAGTCTAAATCCACTATTAACGAGAAGGTTATGAAGAGATTTTTGTCTCAAACTTTGAGTATCATTCATAGGCTATCACTCCAAATGTCGGATGAACCAGATTTAAATGGTCCCTACATGCCTCTAACACTGTCTGTCGTTTAAAAAGCATTTCCCAGTGAAAACAACTTTGCTGTCACTACTATCACCCTAATTCATCAGTTAACTTATTATGTAACAGTAGGATTACACGAAATGTTAAATGTGACAGCAAAATAAAAACAAAACTATTCGTGAAATAGTGTGTATAAATTCCTTCTTACCTTAGTAGACTTTATCACACTATAACACACAAAGACTCTAAACAACCCCCCATCAAACGGAGAATCGTTGGGGTAAGCAGGGCTGTGAAGATACCGTTCAGCG
>BNJS01001737.1_pt1 | contig 96500 bp, 133 predicted proteins | sample 8540461 | NCBI WGS metagenome assembly BNJS01 (sample SAMD00202454, study PRJDB9452) | human saliva metagenome | isolation source: human saliva | place: Japan | reverse complement strand
CACAACAATAATACAGTCACCATATTCATAATCGCCGCAAAAGATGTAACGGGAAATGCGTGGCAACTGTATCTTCCGCAAAATTTGGCCATCCAGCGCGCGCAGCACCCGCCAGCCTCACAATCTTAGGATCGATGGTAGTAATCCCTACCATACACCACTGCGCACAATAGGTAACAACGGCATAGATAGCAAGCGCACACACAGCCGCTGAGTAATACCCACACCAGTGAAAAGAAATTCAGAAAATCAACAGAAACCAGCCCAGAGCCTTGCAGACAAATATTCACTACAGATAACGAGTTAGCCAGTTTCTAGCTTTTGTGCAATAAATACACAGCACAATCCGTCACGTGGCAATAATAACTGCTGTAAAAGGCAAATCCCTATAAGGCTCCAGTAATAGGGCACTATAAGGGATCTCAGTTTTCAACTCTACCGAATATAGTTTGCATCATCAAGTCCTTCCTTTTCTATAACAATCATAATTATCATACCCAAATTACCATGAATTTAGTAGCAAAATGTTGGAGGCTCTTTACCAAGAGTCCTCTCAACATACTGCTTATCTACCATCTTTATCTTTCGTTTGTTTGTAAAGGATGCGTCAGTCAATGTTGACCGCCGCTGCGCAAAAGTCACTCCTCTACCTGACAGACGCTATGCACACCATCACTACAGTAACCGTACTCACCAACAGCCGCAATACGAAGTAGAGCTGTTAAACCCTGTTGCATTCCTGCAGAAAAGTCATCACTTTAGTACCACGGTAACTGTATCATCACAAGTTTTGCCGTTTCGCAACTTTGTGTGCTTTTTGCAGACTTTCGGATACTCAGCACGCAACCATCTTGCTCAATCATCAAATTTGTGGCATCTTTACGGTTTTCGCTACTTTTATCTATCGTAAGCGGTTGTGGCATCCGCCTTTCCCATCTTCGTCGTAGTATATGAGACCACAATGATCATTTTATCCATCGACTTCTTTATCTTGCGACGCAGAAGATTGTGTGCTGTTTGCTGCGATTCACTTTTTAAATCGCTTGAGAATTACAACCTGCCAATGCGATGACGCACAATCGCTCATCACATGCAAGCCATAGCGTAATGATTGTTTTGCGCAGACCAACCTCCAAAAATAGGAGTTCCAAACCTTTTGCCACTCACAGTAAATTCTGATCGTGTGAATCCTTCTTTAAAGTGTCCCTCTTCTGGGACTCTGAAATAAACCCCAATTCTACAGGATGGACGGCAATCAAGGAATGACATGGCAACAGCACACAAGCTCCTGCGAATACCGCATCTCCATTAAATCCACCAAAGAGTTCCAGCAATTCGACCTCGCACTGAAGAGGACGCCACTTTTGATTCGACTGATCGACCATCACGTAATACGTCGCAAATACCACCTTGCTACTAGGATTAGAGAAGGAATTAATGCGAAGATACTGATAAACGCATCGGCTTGATTGCGTTGCCACATCTCACTCCAGACCTGTAATCCATCAACACCACTTGCACGTGGTCCGTACACATCATGGCACCAGGTACGAGTATAACTTGGCACCTTTTGCCTTCCAGAATAGATTTTAAATACTCGTGCAACAGGCAATGTAACCTGCTTTTTCTTGCAAGCCTGTCGGCCCAATAGTGCTAGCGACGCACCTCCGTGACCGCGATCCCAACACAAATAATTCCTGGCCATTAAGATCTCACCCTGTTGTACGATACTGACTACCTCGGGATTGAAAGCTTGGTCATACAGGTACCTTGCAGGCAGTGCCACTCGTGCTGCGTTTCGCTGGCGTTGCGTGGGCTCCCATCTTCGCACTGGTGTAATTGAGCACTTTGCATTGCCACGCCTTTCGTAGTTGGTTATTTTCTGCCGGGTTTAGCAGGCAGACTTTCCCACTCTGACTTTTCAGCATTTCCTTAGACTGTAGCAGTTTCCTCAGCAACCTTAGTTAGTGCCCTAACAGCCATTGCGGGTAGCTTGTTTTGCGTCATACCCTTTTCCTCGTGGAGCCACTCCTTTTTGAACATCTACCACCATCCGACATGGCTATTATCCACTAGCATCTTTTGTTTTAGCGTAAATACTTTTAAATCTTCTACATCAACAGCACTTGGTGCTCTCAAATTTTCACTGACCGTATTTTGTCCTTCTTGCAAAAGTGAGGGCACTTTTTAGCAACTCCATCATCCATCACCAATCCAGTAGAGCTCGTGATTATAGCATCCTTCAGTACCAAAGAGTTGTTAGCAATGCCATTAGCACTAATAGATGCTGTTGCACGAGCCGGGCTTAGATAAAACTAAAAGACTCATTCTTACAAAAGGAATCGGTGCATCGCCTCTTGTCACCCAGTGAAGATACATCCGCTATACTTGCAGCTCTTTCGTAGCTCCAAAGTAAAACCAGTAACACCAATAGTAACGCACTGCAGGCAACACTGATGTGCAAATATCTCACTCCAACCTCTTTATTAGCACTCGGACAGCATTCCTCTATAGACAGTATCTTAATTATACCATAGTTTACCTAGTCCCACACGATGAAAAATCAGTAGAAAATTATTCTTTTTGCAATTATATATAATCACAACCTGCCTACCAGTCTTTTATCTGCTACAACTCTAACCCATCTTTTTATAGGGTAACAAAGAAACATAAGTAAGGCTCTCTAGCAACATCTCAGAGACTCAACTTTCCGCCACGATTTACCTATGCTTATCTTTCTTTCTCTGTCTTCAATATGTAATTGTCCTCCGCCACATCTCAACTAATGGTCCCTATCCTGATATCTTACAATGCATGAGCGATAAAATAGCCAGCCGTTACGCCAGCAAAATACTCCGATAAGACAGGAAATAATAAAGCTATGGTTAATAACCGGGTACAATTCGTGTCGTACCAGAACGGTCAAAGACCAATACATGCTAAATCAGATGGATATGTTGGCAGTACAAAGTATGCATAACACGCAGGGATGAAGATAAGACAATCAATGACATCCACACTGCTACAGCCCATTAGTACAACGATGGCAAGTGCTGCTGCTGAGAGTGTAATTTAGAGATGATAAATAATACAAGTGCATGGGTCCATCGGGATGCTCTACTACCACACTCGATAAAAGTTGTTTTGAATTGTGGAATATAGGCACCGAAATAGGTTTCTGCCATCCAAGCTGCACCGTATACAGATACAACGGCAATCATACCGGACTAAATACAGAACCACTTGTTACATCGCTCACTTTTTACCTTACATACAAGGAGAATCAAAGCTGCCATAACAAGCATTGCAATTTGAATAGTAGGAGTCATAGATAATGGTTTCCATAGACCTTTTGCATTAGGAACTAATGGTAATAATTGGTTAGGAAACTACCGAACAAGGCGATAACTAAAATACCTAGTAAGAAAATGATCGTTGCCCAGTATGCTGTGCGAAGTACCTTTTGCTACACTAGCCTCTTTATTTTCCTCGTAGATATATGCTCGTTGTTCAGGGTCTTGAATACGTAGCAGAAAGTCAGGGTCATTGGCCAATTCTTTACCACGACGCATACTCCAGAGACCTGCTACGATAACACCCACAAAGGTAGCTGGAATCGTAATGGATAAAATGGTTACCACACTGGCTTGAAAACTAACGGCCCCTAACATAGCAACACATAGATACTACCGCTACCGATGCTGGGAGAAGCACAAAATCCCATTTGAGACGCTACAGATGCCACCGCCATTGGTCGTTCTGGACGAATCCCTTCTTTAATAGAAATATCATAGATGATTGAGAACATCGTGTACACTACGTGACCTGTTCCACATAGCATGATTAAGAACCATGTTGTGATAGGCGCTAAAAATAGTAATTTGTTTTTGGATTGCTACGAAGAAATTTTCTGCGTATACAAGCATAACATCTAACCCTTCTAGAGGGCTTGCAAGAAACCAGAGCAGGTTACTACTGCCGTATCGTTAGCATTACACGTCAATTGGTGGTTTACCCGGTACAAGACCAATTACGAATACGCAAATGGCAAGACCAATACCAGATACAGCAGCTAATCCCTAAGCCACCATGTCTTACACAATTAAGCACGCTAACAGAGAATAAATCGAATAAAATAATCATGAAAATTACTCAATCCTTTCTAAAAAAATACACTTGCCGTAATCATTATACGGCAAGTAACGCCAACAAAACAGTGATAAACCGCTTCTATAGGATATATTTTTATATGAAAGTTGGTTTATGAGCTACAGCGATAAAAAGCTTACTACACTTTTCTACATTATCTAAATCATCAACAATTCCAGATTTTTACTGCTTACCAAAGAAAAAGAGATACCACAGCAATAACAATCATTGCCCCGATGACTGAAGGAATTAAAGACATTCCAGCTAAACTTGGTCCCCAGTGCCAAAATTGCCTGCCCTACTGGGGATCCTAATAAACCTGCTACTAACCTTGCCAATAATGCCCATAGAGCCTCTTTTTAGTGATGATTCCTGCTAAAATCCTATAAATCCACCAATGATACATGACCAAATTATACTGTCCCTCCTTTATAAAATGTATATATTTATATATAAGCACTATATAGTGACTCTGTAATAATGATACTCAATTGTATTCTACATAAACTGTTATGATTAATCAAATTCATTAATCATCTAGTAAGCAATGCCACTACTTCCATTATGTCGTATATACTCTAATATAATCAACCAAATTTTTTGTTTATTTTTATGTGAATTTATATCAGAATAAGTTATTGCTTTTATAGCTTTTAATGGCTGAATTAAAACTATAATCAAGTCTGATTACTCTCGAGATAATATTTTTCTTCAACCCTCTATAGCCTTATCTAATTCTAAATATTTAATTAATTCCTCTGATGTGAGCTTATCCTTAATTTCAAATAGTTTTCCTTTGCATTAATCAATTGACTAATTTTTCCATATTTCCTTCATTGGACGTATATCAAACCTAAATGCATTTTTACACATATATTCCCCAATGCTTGTATAGAATTCAATACTACCTTCTTATCTCTACCTATATGCGTATCATATTCTTTTTAATGCAGGATCACCAAATCCAACCTCTCCATCATTGGGTTTATCCTTATTTCCTGTTGGCCATTTGCCAGTTTTTCTATTGCATGTGAAACAGAATATACTAAATTTGAATAATCAAGTTTTCTACTTGAATCTATTCTTTCAGGGACAGAAACAGTCTGGTTCAAAACCTTTTGTTGTACAAGCTCTTCAGGTTTACCACAATAACCGCATATATGTTTAAAGTCTTCTCTCAATTGAGGAACATATTTTTATAGTCATTTTCCTGAGTTTACATCAATACTTCTACTAATTTCATTTTTCTCCATGTATTCATAACTTTTACCTGTTTTCGACTTTCTGTACCAAAATATTTACTCTTCCAAGTATTTCATCAATTTTCTGATTAACTTCGCTACTTAAAAAGCTGAGTTAGCAAATCATCTATTTCACCATATGCACGCAATAATTTATACAGATTTATAAATTGTTCTTCTTCTATTGCTGATATAGAACCATTTTTCTTTGCTTTGAGCAGTTCTTCATAGTTAATATAATATTTATGTAACCTATTTTCAAAAACATCAACAGCCTGTTTAATTTTTCTTACAAATTCTTCTATATCATCTGCGGCTAAAACATTTCTATCTTCAATCAAATTTATAATTACTAAATTTTTACGCATTGATTCTTCAGGGTAATTAGTTAATATTAAGCATGGTAAATCAGAGACTCCTCGCATTTATGCTAAGCAATTAATTCAGTTCCCAAAAACTTAAATTTATTATTAAGTTTATAGTCTATAATAAAACATTTATACCATTAGATAAAAAGCCACTCTATTATTTCTGGCATTTCAGTACTACCATCTGGATATAGTAATTCAATATCTTTTCTTTCTAAACGTACTTGATAATCTTCATATGAGTCTCGATGCGTCATGCAATAAATCCTATTCTATACATGTCAGTCCTCCGCTTCTATTTCTTTATTAATTTTATAGTGGCATAGAATCCAGTAGTATGTTTCAGTATTATCGGATAAATCTATGCTTCCATTATAGTCAGCTACAGTTCTATTTATTATCCACATCCCCATACCAGTGCAATAGCTTCTCCATTTCATTTCTTCTATCACTTTCCATAGGTTCTAATATTTTCCTTGGATTATTTTATAGGCAGAAGATAACCCTCGTCCAGAATCACTGTGTTTGATAATAATTTCTTTCTAAGTCAGATACTACAATTTTTATACTCTTATTCTCTGACAAGTTCAAAAAGAGACTAACACTATTAGCAATCAGATTACTAAAAATGCTTTCAATATCATAAGGAAAACATTTTAATTGTATGTCTGATACTTGAAATTCTAAATCTATTGGGAAACGTTTTTAGCGTTTCTTTCCATGACTTTACAGTCTGTGATATCAGAAGATTTAAATCTGTTTTTCATAGTTCTTTTATCACGTGTTACAGAACCTATTGTTACCTTTTGAACCATGAGATTTAATGATTCTCTCATTACATTTCAGCCTCATTTACATATTTCAACCCAGCTTGCAAGTTACTATCTAATTCCAAAGCTTCTTTAGCTATAACAATCTTTCTGGCTAGCTTATGAGTTATATCTTTGATTTCGTGGACATAAGTGTTAGTAACTATACCAGTTGTAGCTAATGTTCTTAGTAATCTATTCTCATCTTCTAAGTTTTTAATAACTGTATCTTTATGATAAAAACAGTTTTTAGCTTCTTCTGGATCATAAAACTTTTAGCAGATTCTGATTTTTGATTGAGTTGACTGCTATCACCTAAAAATTTCTTATCTTCTCTAGCTACTTTTTGCTTCTTCTGCCTTCTTATTAATTTCAGCTTGTATCCTTGCAGCTTCCATTATTTTTATCATAACGATGCATCTAATTTACGAAAAACATGTGCCTATCTTTTCAAATTCCTGAATCCACATTAATTAAAAATTCTTTTAACAATACAAATTCCTTTTGTTTCTACAATACCTTCTCTGTTAGATTGATACGGTAATGTATAATATTCATAGGAAATAAAATTGATCCAATTATTTGATCGGTATTAACTCGCCATGCACCTGTTTGATGAGAAGATGCAGCGGAGATTTGTTTTCTACCAACAGTAGCCCGAGTCATAATCAGATGTTTTGGGTTCCTCCACTGAGGTCTCACTCGAAAACTGTCTCTATATATTTTAATTCCTCCATATCCTTTTTATTATTACGACTATTAGACAATTTATAAAGTATTTTCAGCATCTGTTTTTGAAAGTAAGTCGCTTTTCAAAAATACAAAACTCGAAAATTCACCTATTGTATTTTTAAACTACTCCCCACGTTTTGGTAGCATATGTGTAAGTTTGTTTCTATACAAATATATTTGCCTTTAAAATACTGTTCATCTTCTAGAAGTAAATTCAACGTATGTAATTATTTCATCAAATCTATCACCAAAATCAAATTCATTTCTATGTATTTCAATATAAGTTTTTCCATCTATCAAAACATTAAATTTAATTTTATAATCATAAGAAAAAGCATTCACAACATCTAATACCTCAACATCTTCACTAGAGTTTTGTTCATCAAAAATATACTTGAAATTCACTTTTCATTTCATATGGTATTAATGTTTTTAAATCATCCTTGATATAAAATTATCATTCCATGAATCTCTAAAAGGTTAGCCTGAAAATGGTTCCAGTGTAAGTTATTTAATATTATGTTTTTACTTCGTAATTAACAACTTCATCGAGAAAGCCATCTAATGATAGCAGCTGGTTCTATCAATCTGCTGTTACATCATAGTACTATCACTCTTTGAAAAATCCTCCCAATCAACCTTCCAAATTAACTTTCCTCCCAGAAGCAGTAAACATTTCACATGTATCAGATATCCGGTCTAAAGCAAAACCTTCCAATTCCTTTTGCTCCAGTTTGTACTCGACCTGATTTACTAATAAATTGTTTCTTTTGTCGATCTTCCAATAGTCATCCAGTGTTTATAATGACATCCTTTCTCATACCGCAACCATTGTCTGCGACATATATAATGTAGTTGTCATATATATACAGACACAAATCGTACATCTACATCATATGTATTTTTAACTAATTCAATTATGGCACCATTTAATTTTGATACATTTTTCTCGTCCTATTAAAACGAGCTGTATAACCATCTACATTGAATGATATCTTCATATGGTAATTTTCCTTCTAATCCAAAGTATATTCAAAATTCATGAACATCTTCCTTGCTGTAATCCTCATTGTTGTTCCACTAGCATTAATCTATATCATAAACATAATTTATTCATCACTTTTTCAAAATCTTTCTGCAATGTCTAATGACATCACCTTTTTGATATATACATATCCCTGAATAGGGTACTTGGTTTTAGTAATGTGATGTATTTTAACTTCTATGTATCAGTAGATAACAAATAATTTTCTTCGATTAAGATGACTTAATGCTTGTGATCTTCCAAACTCGAACCATTTTGCATTTTTATCTTTAGCACGCTTATTTAGTTTTTCTTTACTAAAGCTTTTTGACATAGTCGCAACTCGAAATTGTTGTATAAACTCTGATTCTTCAAGCGCAATATGCTATTATTTCTCTCACTAGGTGGAAAAATCATTCTTTTCGGTATACTGCAATGATCTTGGATATACTTCCCCTCAATACCGATTTTTCAATCTATACCCATTAGCAATATATATTCGTTATATTCTTCATAATATTATAAAGCACTTCATTTAATAACGTAGCAATCAGACACATTGCATTAAAGAAATCATCATCAAATTTTTCTCTTTAACAACTTCTCTAAAAATCCATATTTATTTCAAACTATTTTTATGCAATGTTAGTTTTACGTTTTTACCTTATCTACATATTGAATATCGTTATTATTCTGTGTACCATTACAAATAATAATAACAGAAGAAAGTAATTTGTTCACAAAACTTTTCTGTTGTACTAATCATTATTACTGACAAATGAGGTAACATAAAAAGATACGCAAATCTATCTGCAAAATCTATTCTTATGTTGTTAGGAATCAGATAAGCTAATTTCACCATCATCTGCCAATACTTTTTATAGACATTTCACTAAAAAGCATAATAATAATCTGGGTTTCCCATCTGAACACACAATAAAATTCTTTTTAATGAAAAGATCTTGTAGTTTTATTTAAATCTGAATAGTGTTATATACGGAGGATTTCCTATAATAAAGTCAATTTTTCGCTAATAGAACTGAAAAAGTCATTCTAGTACAATATTCATTTAACACAATCAATATTATATTTTTATGCGACTCTATTTAAATTATCTATACAATTCACTTTTGTGCTTCATCTATTTCATTTCATATATATTTTCCAATCCATAAATTATCCTATCTTTAGAAAAATTTTTGTTCCTAAACAGTCTATAATATACATCTATCAACAATTTCAACAAGAAAAGCCCCATCACCACAAGAATTTTCTAAAACTTTTCCATATAACTTTTTCTACTATCCAACAGTTTAATATCTCAACAACAATATAGTGAGGAGTAAATACTTGACATTCAGTATTAATACTCCATATATTCCTCTCCTTTTTCCATATAATTTTAATTTGAGTTAGTACCACTTCTATTAAATTATTTTAAAATGTCTTAACGTATTCATGATAACTGCCTCTTTTCAGGTATGCATTACTGAATAGCCATTTCTCTTTTTGACTTTATTATCATGCTTCTTTCAGTACAATTTACATTTCTTTTTAATCTGTGCAATATAGAGTGTCGAAACCTTTAAATCAAATTTCTTTCCAATCTATATTTCTTAATTTATGCATAAGTCGCTTTACTTTTCATCACTTTGTTAAATCAAGCTCATCAGCTTTAATTTCGACATCAATTTTCGACAATAATCCTACCGTCTCTATGATTACGTCTGAGGAACATATCTACTGAGTTGGACTTTTACTAATTCATAGCTTCATATTTTGTCAGTATTTCTATATCTCGTGCCATGAGGAAGGGTTACGACACATACACAATGACACGTTGTGGTGCCACGCCGATGGCTAGCTATAGCACATCCTCTTTACAGCCTGCACGGATGGGATCGAATACAACAATGACATCTGAAAGCTCAAATGCCTTGTTTCTTCAACCAGGCATCTCACGACGGCACGTCACCTACGATAAACTCCGTGTTCAGCCGTTATCCATTTGAAAGAGGCATCTTCGCATCCCCGATGGCCAGTGCCCACGATTTCCATGCAATGACATGCTTTGCTTTGTGCGCCAGCAGGGATTGATCCTGTTCCGCAATGGTGCATCAATCACCGTTTCATGACCCTTTCAAGTCTGCAAATTTCAGCTGCCCATCGCATGAGAGCACTGTAGTTTTGTTCTGGATTCACGCAGAAAGAAGGAATGCGGTGCTAACTGAAGGACAAATCCTTAGCAATGTAATCATGTATTTAGTCTTTCCCGTAGAGTGTATTGCGATTCGGCGGACCTAATAGTACATTTATTTTGCTTCAGTTGTGATTCACGCAATAGCCGTTGCACTTTTGGTGAGACATTTATAATACGGTCTACAAACTCCCCAGTTCACGAGGATGCTAGCGATGACGACTTTACAGGATCGCATCACTCAGTCTTTCCCAATGCGTCCGATAATATGGCGTATGATGCCTCTTTCAGAATGCTCATCGCAAGGGCTCAATACCTGGTTCGTTCATGGCTTCATAACCGACACCACGAATCATCATTTCCCGCATCTTGGATAGGACGAGACTCATGATTGATAATGCTATACAGAGGACCCTTTTTGGTAAAAGCCCATGCGGATCTTGCCGCACAGTGCCACCCTACAGGCATTTGCATTTGTTGCGATACCGCCGAGAGTCCTCTGGTCCTAGACATGGCAAGACCAAAGTGGGATCGCGTTTAGCAATACGTTCGATGACGGCTTTTTACGGATTCTGTAGTCGCAGTGTGGTATTCTGTATAAGGGCGCGTGTTGTAGTTGACAACCGCCACAATCATATCGCCATATACTTTGCGCATAGTGGGTTCCTCTCTCTGCGGACGGTGTTATAACCGATACGATGTCACCTACGGCGCCGTAATTTTCTCATGACTACGTGGTACGCTTGTACTGCTGGTGGGCCAATGCGCCGTACAAATGCACCATCAGTAAACCCTTCAATGTTGCCTGCCCGCCACGCTGCCGGTGCCATGAATCTCTATTGTATATGTCGTTCCAACGCACACGTTTGTTGCCTTTTGATTGTTTGCTTCTTCTCGCTCATCTATATATCACTTTTATGCATGCGGTGGTTTTATCATTAAGTTATTATATCATATGCGTTCCTAACATGTCTATATATAGCTAGTACAAGTATTATTCCACACATGTGCACTATTTATAGAGTGAAACTATGTGCACCTTAGTCAATGTCTATTTGCCATTTGCTAGAAAGTAATTACTACGTCTCTGCCTTAACGTTCAGAGTTAACTTTCAAAATTCGATTGTCCAAGCATGTGCAGAGTGGAGCTCATCGTTATTAAAACCAGCATATTTGTCCCTGCTGGCCTGCTCTTCTCAAAAGAAAACAGCATAGCCTCCATCATGGAGACTATGTGCCTATGTGATCACTTTATTCTGAGAACTAGTCCGCCTGTATGTTCTGGTGCATTGGGCTGATACTTTCCACTAATATCAGTTTTGATTTCACCAAACGATTGCGAATCAATGCCGCACCCTAATACCAATACCGCGCAGCCGATGTGGAATGGCAAACTATATGGTTCAATGTAGCTGAGTGCTGCCGATTGGATGCGTGTTGTTGAATCATGCTAAGTAGATACCAACCTAAGATACCACCACCTACGTATAAAATCCACGGGAATTTATCGATTAGCTTTACAAAAATCGTACTGCCAAACAATAATTGGCACTGTAACCAAAGCATACCTGCTACAACAAGACCGAAATGTCCTTCTGCTGCTGCCACAACACCCAATACATTATCGATGCCGCGGCACCATCAGCAATGATGATGGTAATAGCACCCCAGATATTATCTTTTTGCCCTCAATGTTATGCTCATTGTCTCCATCTTTTAATAAGGAGTAACCATCCAAAAGCAACATAATACCGCCAACGATGCGTAAGGCTGGAATGTTATCTAAAAGCTTCAATGAACAAAATTGCCGCATTAAACGCAAAGCCGATGAGCTAGCAGGTGCCCAAAATAAGCGCGCTTGCGCAATGTTTCAGAGCAAGTTTTTCGCAGCCATGCCGATAACAATAGCATTGTCCCTGCCAATAATATCTAATAATAATAATTTGTAAAATTGCTAACAAACCTTGTGTTGATGTAATATCCACCATATCCTCCTATAATTACTACTTAGAATACATTTTATTATAGCAGGACCTCATAAAACAAAAGATAGTTTTGAGCTATTTCCACCCAACTTATCTTTCATTTTATATTGAAACTTAAATTTATTACGCTTCCGAATACTTATGATTGTGTAACACACGTTTGCAATTAGATGTTCTTTCTGTCTTACAACAAATCAATACTTTCTCTAATTTTAGAATATATACTTTTCACCGTACGCGAGCCAAATTGAATAGCCTCATCACTTTTCCATCGCTAAATCAATACGATGGCCAACAATATCACCACCTGTATCATCTGCTATTGCATAGCCGCAGCCTTCAACGTACACCTCTGTGACCTAAAGGAATCACTCTTGGGTCGCGGATACATACCCATGCCGCAGCGTTGCACGAGCTGTGTAAGAACCTGACTCTTGGCTTGTATGGGCGCTCCTTCCATTTCAATAGTATAGGATACTGGCTTACGATTTTTGAAAGTATTTTTGTTTTGTACCTGATAACTTAGACCATGTCGTAGCATCTAAAATACCGGTTTCACTAAGGTATGATACCGCTGAAAACGTAATAAAGCTTCTTTTGTTCACTACCAAACACACCATCAATGGCACCAGGAGAAAAACCACTATCTTCTAATTTACTTTTGCAATTCTTCAATTTGACGACCACGATCGCTCGATCGTGATACCTCAACTTACTACAGGTATTTAAAGACTGTGCCCCTCAAATTGTTTTTGATTCTCTCGTAAAAGCACGCAGTTTCTTTACCTACTCTACCATCTGGAGTCAACCCGTGTTCTTTCTGAAAGACAGGCACTGCGTATTCTGTTATTCAAACACTCCATCTGCTGTATCAAACAAATAGCCTTGGAGCTACTAACAACGCTTAGCAACTCTTTACCTCTTTACCGTCGCTCGTCAGATGTTGCCAGGCTGTTACCATGGTACATACCAAAAGGAGAATCGCTATGAGGTTATCACGATGTTCACCCTCATATCTAAATGCTATACATTTTACCATGGAGATACGTCACAGGCCTAGCACTCTATTACCACTTACTACCCATTTTATCATCTTTTCCCACATATAGTATATATCCCTCTACAAATCACAGCTACTACATATACACCCCAAATGTTGGTTTTTCTACATTTTCTATAAGTAAATATGCATAAAAATGGGGTTGCTATACTGATTAGCATAAGAAAAGCTGTAATGAAAGTTTCCCTTTCACTACAAGCTTATATAAATCTTTACTCTCTATGAGTTATGTAATTAAATATGTTGTCCTTTAATCATAACTCGTGTTCAATACGTTCACTTGTTGTTTACGTCCTGCAATTCGCAATACTGTATGTCCTGAGATGCAGATACGAGTAGAATCCCCTTGAAGATACCAACTTTGCCATCTCTTGTGCTTCTCCTGGAGGGAATGCTAATGAGGATACGAACAAACTCATGGTAAATCCAATACCACAACATAAAAAGCGATTACCATACACATAGACAATTGGTTTGAGCCGAGCATATCTACTGGTGAGATTTCACTAAGCAGAATAAGGTTCCAAATACACCTACTTGCCTTTTACCCATAACACTAAGCTATCTGCTGCTCCCAAAAACAACTGGAGTGAGCAAAAGCTTGAAAAGTGCAATCCAGTGGAAGCTAACTCACTGCATTTAGCAGGTCAAAGATAGGAATAATCAAGTGAGTGCTTGGTACCCCAATGTACAGTGCGATCACCATTCCGACAAAGGAGATACATGTCTTCCATCACGAATGCATGATTATGGAATAAAGCCGCTAGAATAGCTCGCTAAGGTGGCATGTAATCGAACTTGGTTTCCACACTGGAGACCAAAGGCCAAGCCTAAGGCTAGGTGATGGTGGCGTGACCTGGTTCATGCAGTTTTACGTATTGCACACACAAACACAATGATAAGCTGCTACAAATAAAGTAGAGTTTAACTCGCAACGCTATAGCATGAAAGCAATGATAACAGCTAGCCATCAGAGTCATCCGCAACCGCCAAGGTGGTTAAAATACTTTCATCGCAATCGGCACTCGGATCTCCCTGGGAGCGAAACGATGCCAATAATGGCCGCGCGATATCTGCCAGCCGTTGGGATACCGTCCGTGAACGCATTCTGGATGATAACAACGATGAAATAATAGATTAACGCCGGCATCAACAAGCCAAAATGCAGCAATACCTGGCTTATCGACTTTCGCATTCGTATTCAATTCTGCAATCATTTCTCGTTTTGACTTCGACCCTGCAAATAGAGACCGCCATGGCCACGTCGTTAATCCATAGTTCAATCGGCAATGGTCCTAATTTAGCATGGTAAAGAGTGGTGACGCTTTCTGCTGGGTTTGCCAATAGCCTCCTACCACAGCAGCTACAAAGAGTAGTACGCTGCTGATGGTGATGTGTAGAGACAATTCGATTCATATAATTACCCCTCTACTATAATATATATCGTGAATAGAAAGTAAAATATGTCCTAGATATTGCTATCACTGTTTGCATATTTATCTTTATCTATCGAAAATTTTCAATATCAGTACATGTACAAAAATCCAAACTCGATTTGCAGTGTCCTTGCAGGTATTGTCCCTGAAAGCCAGTGTTGCTGCCACCCAGTTCATAGGCGTGTTCGAGGATTGTTCAGTCTCACTCAATCCTACAACACCCTAACACTCGACCGCCTTGTGTTACATAATGGTCTGTTTCGCCACGCTGTACCAGGTGAAATACCATGGACCTGCGTGTCCATCGTGTGTGTAAAATCACCGATGATCCTTCACGACCTGTCAGTGGCGTGATATGGATATCCTTCGGAGAGCTAAGATAACATGCATGCACCACCGGTGTGTTTAGACCACTCTAATGTCATCCCCTCTAACTGGCCCGTAGCGCTGGCGGCGCGGTTCTCTAGATCGCTACTCTAATAGAGCAATACACGCGTGTTTCTGGGTCTCCAAAACGGGCATTAAAGTTACTGCTGCACCTTTCAGACCTCGGTAGGCATAAGACCTGTATACAAACAACCTACATAGGGATGTCCTTCACCCTTCATAGCCTTCACGATAGGTTTTACTGTAATTGTCTACCACGTCTTGTTCCAAAGTATCATTCAGTTCTGGCACTGGTGCCAGGTTTCATACCACCCATGCTAGAGGCCTTCATCGTGGTCTAACAATCGTTTGCCGATCTCTTGCCCCTATCTGCAAACCCAGTACGTGTGTGCGTCTACAGAGGAACAACAAGGATAGCTCCTGTCCTCGCATATATTCCTCAGTGACAATGCTCTTCGGAACTTCTTCAGCATCTCTTCCAACCTCGTTCCTGCTTCTGCAGAAAGTCTCACTGATAGTAACACCTGCCACACACATGAGGCCATCCCTCTTTTAACACCGTACGGCACGCCCATTGATGAATGATGCGTCTGTTCACTGTTTCACCATCTTCGTAAAACCTCATAATTTGCGTAGGAATTTTATGACATGCATTAGGTGCTCGCATAGAGACTTGAAACCCTTCGATTCAGAAGCCTGCTGGGATGGTCAAATACAGGAGATCCCCAGGTCGGATGGCATCGCTAAGTCCCTCTACAAGAGGTAGTCAATTTCTAGGCCTAACAGCAAATCAGTCCTATGAGTCTAATAACCAAAGCAGAAGTAAAGTGTCTCAGTTTCTTCCAGTCTAAGTTGACTATGGTGGCTATGGAGTCATCCGTGCCTGACACTACATGGAGCATCTGTTACGGATGGACTATGATCGCGTTTCCAAGCTAATGCATGTTCCATGCAACCACTGTGCCAATGGCACGTACTTTTTCATGGAATACCTCTCAAGGATAGCTCGTGAGTAACAACGCCCGCTCTAACTGATGGCAACACGAGCGCACGATTTCCTAGCATCATCACAAAATAAGCGCACCGCCTCTGGATGCGCCATGCTCTTCAGACACAGATTCGTTCCTGATAAAGGCATCGCATGTATCATCTTCATGGACGAGGCACTACTGCCTGCGCAATGATAGGTCCCGTATCCATGCACTTCGTCTACAAAATGAACGGTTGCATCCCGTGTATTTTACGCCTTTTGGTAAAAGGCTTGTTTCTGCACAGCCTGTAAAGCCTGTAAAAGATGGTAACAATGAGGGATGAATATTCAAAAATCTTTCCTCATGGACTGCACAAATGTAGGAAGTAATATACGCATATACCCAGCCTAGCAAAATACCGATCCACTTCGTATTCCCGCAAATATATCTAGCATGGCCTGTGTCCACGCTTTCCCAATTACCATAGTTGATAGGGTCTACTATACCAGCACAGGGATATGTGCCATGCATAACACCCTTTGTAGATTCCATTCCACCGTCTGGTCTATCACTAATAATCAGTACAATTTTCACATTGATGCGAGCCACTTTCCATGGCTCTATACAAAAGCCTCACCATTGGACCCTCTGCCACTCACCAAATAGAGCACGTCGTTTATGCACGGATGCCTCACAGAATCGTCCACATCGCCCTGTCCTTCTGTAACAAGTCCAATAAATTACCACTTCTCATGTCTTGCAACACTTCTACAACTCGTTCTACCAGTTCGGTTTCACTATAAGCACCATACTATGCCCATATTGAAGGTATGATACATTTCTTTTTGATTCCACATGTCCCATTCTTGTAATAGTTTAAAAATCAGTGGCACTGGCAAGCATCACTATGAATCGTGACAGACAATCCTTTCTCAGTACTATACGGAATATTGTCGTAGAAAAGATCATCCCTGTAATATGAGCCATCCCTTTCACTAACTGTTTCTCAGTAATGGTAGAATCGGTTTTACACAGTTTTGTTGGTGTCTTCTTTCTCTATCGTGCAACCTAACTCATATGCTTGTCTAATGGCGTTTGCTTTTGTCTAAAATAATATGACGTACTAAAAGAAAATCATTAGATGCAAAGCCTGAGAGGTAAACTAGAAGACCATATCCCTGCCTCGATAGAGGCTCCCGTGTCATTGATCCTTGTCTACAATCCCACTGCAAAACCAGCTAAATCCTATATTACCATCACCGATAGAAGCTAGACATTTCCGATGTTTCTCCACCAATTAAGGGCACAACCACATGTTTCATGGTCCTCGCCAATGCCATCGATGATGCTTTCAATACAATCATGTTCCAATTTCCCCACTGCAATATAATCTAGAAAAATAAAGGCGTCGCCCCTGTGCTACCATCGTTCGCACTCATAGCCACACAATCTTGACCTGTTGGCGGTGCTCATTCCTTAAGGACTGGCGACGCAATTTTTCGTCCACCCATCCGTACCTAGATACAGAACAGGTTTCTTTCGCAAGTATATACTGTACCAAAGAAATACAGTCCGCTAGCCTCCCAAAGACCCTAGACACTGGTGTGCGGTGCGTCCACAGTCTTTAATCTTTTGAATGAGCCGGTTGCCGGCTACATCTACGCCAGCTTGTCTAAATAAGTAACAGGTGTATTATCCGGCAGACATAAATGTACGCTCCCTTGAGCATACTCTTTCCCTACAGGACTTGGATGCTCTCCAGTAAAGCAAGCCAGCCGCAAATGTTGCACTTTTAGTGATTTTGTTTCATGGACTGTATCAATCCTTCCGTGAGACAAAGTATACAATGCTCAACGCCAGCCTTGATAGGTATAGTCTATGGAATATCAGGTAGAGCGACGTAAACTCTTCTAGATATCGGATGTATCAATGCAAAATAGCAAGGGTACCGAACAGGTTCAGAAGTTAAGCACAATATATTTCTTTTCGCTCCGCTTGTCGTGGCACATGGAAGCGATATATCGACTTGTGGTACCTCATTACCAATCAAGTCCATCAATGAGAGACAATGCGCTTACGCGTACCGCCTCAAATAACGCTAAACTTCTTACGTACCGCTTCCTTCTCGAGCTCGTTTGGTTCCGGTTCTGAAAGTCCACGCCAATACCTTCGGATTGCGCACTAATCCTTCCCTATAGGGTGTACCAGATGCCTGCATATCAGGCCGATAATGTCCCTGGAGTTAGAGTATGAGGCATAGCAATATCCGCTTCATATTGGGTTTCTTTTGCCAATTGATATGACCCATAGCCACCGCAGCCTTCTGACACGTATGACCATGCCGCTGGTAGGATGCGCAAAATAAATATCACACAACACGCAAGTATGTTGTTCCTGTACCGCGCTGCCATCTACTGCTCCTATCGTTTCTTCCCAATTTCTAATTCCCGCAGCGCATCTTGAGAAATAGCAGCACTCCTGTGCACCACCACCTCGATACAGTCCGAGACATGCATCTCATACTAGAGTGACACGGTGCTGCGGAAAGCCTGTCCCATCAGCCAAGAATCATTTCTCCAGGGCCCGCATCACGGGCGAGAAGTCCTTCTATAGCATCTGTGGCGCAACTTTCTGGAAACAGGGGACATACCCACATGCGCCGTACCACTACACAAAGAGGACAGTGCCCACGAGGATCTCGTACGCCGATAGCGCCAGCATTCATAGCGATCGTTACAGAAAACGCCCTTCAATCTTCTACCGGCTTGCTGGATGGCACCTAGGGTGTACAAATTCATTTGGACCGCTGGTCGAATGGACGATTAGCTTCTGAATCCATGGTTGTCGCAAACATGAGCCTTGCGAGTTTCAAGGTCCCGACGTGACAATAGGGCATTTGTCAAATTTCCAGTGTGAGCTGCAGCGAGATCCCCCACTGCCGATGTTCCTACTAAAGGTTGTGGCATCGTCGCGAAAAGCGTTCTCTGCTGCAGTGGAATGCCGCACGCATGTCCAGTCTATAGACCTTCGAGGTAGAAACATCCTGTAGAGGCGTTTCCCGCGGTCAGACGCTTTCACCACATCTGTTGTCATCGCGAACCCACGGCGGTGCCGCGCCCTCTTGCACCTCGGTGCTGTAACGCCGCAAGCCCTTCATATGTTGTTTGTCCCGATGGTAGAGGATGCATCGCAGAGTCCGGGCCCGCATTCCTCAGCGCATGCTATCCTAACGCTCCATCATCTTTCATTTATGCTGAGAGTCATACCCTGCTCATCGTGCACTCGGACAGATTATCAGATATCAAAATCTCTCTATTATAACGCTGACACAGCTATCTTCAATATAAACCCAGAATCAACAAAACGTGATTATACTAAGATACAACAACGCATCTGTGGAACGCTAATAAACACATTATGGGATGTGTGGAAAAATGCATCATCCTATCCACCCAAGGAGGCTATGTATGCACCCTTATTTCGTCTAATCGTCACTCCTCAACTACCAACTATTTCCACAAGAATCAGAACAATTGCATGGTACTTTTGAACAAGATTTACGGATACCTCTCCCGGACCTCACGATCTACAGCGCATACGTGTCTCTGGAGTTTACAGGAATCAGAGTTTGAGACAGAGCCAAAACTCTCATCTTTCTGGGCAGCACTCATAGAGACTACCCTGCTCACCACATTGCCTCCTGATGACATCTCAGAGACTACCCTGTTGCGTTGCTCCTACCACGGACAATATGAACGCGCGCTGATTCTGCGAACAATGCCTATCCATTCTGACCAGGGTCCTTACTCGCCCATGGTACGTGCGTACCGCTTGAGTCTATCTGTTGACTGGCCGTCTCTCAGTACACCACATGTATAGATACAGGCGCGCCGTATCTTTTACAGTCTATCGTATACCTGAAAGCTCCGCAGGGCTTCCTACAACGCTAGATATGGCAGCATTTCCAGTGGTGCCAGAAGCTTCCGCATATAGAGGTTTATCACTCCTGTCGAAGGAACTAGGACAACATCCTTCACTCCATGCAGTGCTTGTGACTCTAGAAGACCTACTATGCATTCAAAGATATTTTCTTTCAAAAGAACACCGCAATCCAAGCAGTCGCTGAAATTCGTGTAGTAGATACCTATTGGTCAGACGTTGCCGCCACTTTGCTACGTTCAACACTGGAACTAACAGAGAGTGCGCTGATGAGTCTCCTTACCCAGCCGATTCGAGATGCCTGAAGCCTGTCTTGAAACCAAAACAACAACTAGGGTCCATCAGCTAACGACTGCGCCCACATTAATGGATATGGCCACAATGTGCAGTACAGAACTCCGTCATCAGGTAAAGCTACATCAATTAGATGTATCGGACGAAATCCAATGCTACGCCTGCAATGCATTGTTCCAGTACGGGTCGATGATACAGAGGAAGAATGGTTGGCCCTTGTTCCAAAAGCGAAAACCCGCAATCACCCTACTGAAAATCGAACCTTTCGGTGGTGCTGCTACTTGTTTCCAGGCGGTTGTGTTCAGGGAATCACTACAGGTCGGATCGTGCTTGCCTACGACGCCAAGCCATGCACGTGGCACAGAGTTCTGAAGCACTTTGGTCTTACAAGGCATACGCCTTACCTGGCAAATTACCGCAATCCTAGATCACTACTACTGCCGCCAAAAGGATCTTCCCTATGGCAATCAAATTGCAGGGTTCCTACAGGAAGTACGGGAATATTACCATGAGTCTTATAGGCAAAACGATTAGAAGTAGGTGCCGTCATTGGTGCAGTACCACGTTCTCATGTACGTCGTGAAAGCCCTGTCCAAGGGACCTTATTATATTATTAGGTGGTAAGACCGGCCGTGATGGCTGTGGCGGAGCTACGGGATCTTCTAAAACGCATACGAAGACTCCTCTATGCATGTGGTTGCGAAGTACAAAAAGAAATCCTGTCACAGAACAGAGAAGTTACAACGCCTATTCCGCATCCCAGTAACACAATGCATCAAACGATGCAACGATTTTGGAGCCGGCGGTGTAGCTGTTTACAATTGGAAACTTGCAGATGGTATTCATTCACCTAGATACCATACCTACTAAATACACTGGCCTCACTGGTACAGAGCTAGCTATCTCAGAATCAGGAGAGAATGGCTTGCATTATAGATCACTATTCACTAGGAACACTTGCAGTCCTGTGCCATGAAAACCTAGAACGCCACTATCGTGAGAGTGACCAATACTGGGCGCTTAGTGATGGAGTTCCAAAGGAGAACTTATCGTCAACCTGCATCGTCAGTTCTTGGCTACTAATGGTACTATACAATGTGCTGCTGCTCATGTTCTATCCCCTACGCCTAAGTTATGAAACTATCGATCGCTCCTGAGTAAGTCCTTTCATCAATCTTTCACAAAATTTAAACAGCACTCTCAACAAGGATTACGAGATATGTTTGATTCTACCGTGGAGATACAGTGCTCTTTCCTTTTAGGAAAATATGTAAAAACTCCTGTTCAGGGATGGTAGCAAAACTTCCTGTCCTACAGGGAACTACAACGACTACAAGTATCATGACCCACAGTTCGATCCCGTATCTATCGGAATGGAGTCCATACCACGGCGCTCAGTATGCGGTACTCCTTAGCCTAGCAAAATTAGCTGCTTTAGGAGGAGATGTCTCTAAGGCCTATCTAAGTTTCCAAGAATATTTTGAAAAGCTCAATAGCCCTACTTCTTGGGGCAAAGTCGTATCTGCCCTATTAGGGGGCTACGAGGCTAACGCCAATTAGGTGTGGCCGCTATTGGTGGCAAAAGATTCTATGAGCGGTACATTCCAGATACGCTGTGCCTCCTACGCTCATTTCTTTCGCTGTCACCACCGAGGATATCCACCGCATACTCTCACCACACTTTCACGAGGCACAACATCATATCCTATTTTTGCATGTACCAGAACACTCTGATGGCACACCTGATTGGATAATCTTACAAAGCACATTGTGATACCTTGCGTTCACAAAATATTTCACCAACACAGTGTATAGTGCATATGTAGTAGAACAAGATGGCATAGGGCCAGCTACTGTGAAAGCTTGTCTAGGCAATGCTATTGGTTGTGTCTACCACAAAGAAGAACTACAAAAACTAGCTACTACTATCACTTCTATGCATAAGAAACGAGAAACGAGATCAAGCAGGTGTGACTCAACCTTGTGTCCAATGCATCGGAGAATCATAGCACTAATACCTATCTCACTGTGGAAGATATGTTATTCTACCCTCACCGTGGTTCCTTTCTCATAGAGGTGGATACTGTGACATCGCAAGCATTACAAGCCATGCCACATATCTACCACATTGGCACTACACATGAAGCCTTCTATTGTTATGGGAGATATCACTCTCTCATTAGATGATTTAACTAATTCCTATGAAAGTACCTTAGCACCTATTTTTCCTATCTATGGAAAAGAACACTTCTTTACAGAAATATATCAAATCTTAAAGGGAACCACATTTCCTTAGAAACTCATATATCAAATGAACTACAGCTTACAGAATCTAGTACCTTTTGTAAACAACGTGTATCAAATATATTAAGCGATACCAATGAGATCGAGACTTTCCTCCGCTGATAACAAATATCATCCACTATACGGAGCAAATCATTGTTAAAAAGATCACTCCTATATCTCGTCCAAAAGTACTTATCCCTGTATTTCCAGGTACAAATTGTGAATACGAGATCTGCACGGGCTTTCATAGAACAGGGTGCCTAGGTAGAAACTCTTGTCATTCATCAATCGAAGTAGCCAAGAGTTACAAGAATCCACTACAAGCCTTAACAACCAGTATAAACAGTGCTCAAATTGTATGCTTCCTGGGGGTTTTAGTGGCGGTGATGAGCCAGCAGGGTCAGAGTAAATTTATAGCTACCCTGTTTCACAATCCCTATCTACGAATCCATGAAAATTTGTTTAGTACCATCGTGATGGATTAGTCCTTAGCATATGCAATGGGTTTCAAGCACTCGATAGATTGGGTCTTCTACCTACAGGACATATACAAACATTGACTGAAAACAGTCCACCTTGACGTACAACACCAGTGGGCGTCATATATCTAGCATAGTTCACTACTAAGTTGTATCCACACTTCACCATGGCTGAGTGCCTGTAATGTAAACGAGTATCTATATCGTACCTATTTCTCACGGAGAGGACGTTTCTTTGCGACCCAAGAGCAATTACACGAATTATATGTACATGGTCAAGTAGCTGCTCAATACGTGATCAGCTGGGCAATACGTAGCACTAGTCACAATGGAATCAAATCAATCTATGGGCGCTGTAGAGGTTTACTCAGCCCTGATGGTCGTGTACTCGGAAAAATGGCACATATAGAACGTATCGGATACGGCGTTCATCAAAATATAGAAAGGACAACTATGATGCCTCTCTTTGCATCAGGAGTCAGATACTTTACAGAATAAGCCTATAGCAAACCGGATTAGATGACATATGATGAGTAACCTTAAGCATTGAGTCCTACCGCACTCCCGTTTTTGCATAACAAAGAGCTGTAACTCAATGCAATCTGCATGTTGTTACAACTCTTTATTATTCGTATAAACTGAGTTAACCTACTTCTGGTTCTAATAAACCATATTTGCCATCATGACGCGGTATCACGACATTCCCATAATTTCAGTATCTTCATTGAAGAACATAAAAGTCATGTTCCAATAGATTCATTTGCGAGATCGCTTCTTCCACGCTCATCGGGGCGTACCGTAAAGTTTTGCGACGCACTGCTTCTAACTCTTTTCTTCTGGAATCGCTTCCACAGGTATTACATCTATATGGAATCCAGTTTCTTTACGGAATCGTTTCGCTAACCGTGTTTTATGTTTATGGATTTTGACGAACAATTTTATCCACTACTAAATCAATGGCAGCATACACATATCTAAATGGCTTTCTACCGTAATACTACACTTTCTACAAAAGCATGTCACTTCTACTTTACGTTCTTCTTTTCCACGGATAGCCCACAGCACTGTCACTGGGTTTCAAAAATAACGAGATAACTTTTCTACTCGTTTTTCAATATATTCACATGTAACGCTGCTGTCAATTCAAGATTTTGCCTCGTACTGTTAATTTCATGAGTGCTCATCCTTTCTGTATTACCTATAAACAAGTACATATTTATATAGTTCTACAGAAATCTTTAAAACCCTTTTTATTTTCTATTTTTCAAAAATTTTTTAGTCTAATTCCTCTTTGTTATTCTGTGCTTCCATTCTTCCATTGCCACCATATCTACAATCAATAGATTTATTACAGATTTCACTATAATGATTACCAATAAAAAGCTTGGATCTCCTACTAGGAATATCCTAAAGCCTTTTCATTGAACTAAGCTTTATATACGTTGGCCGCTTGAGACCACGGTTGCCATCTACAATTTCAAATTCTACTTGTTGTCCTTCGGATAAAGACTTAAAGCCATCTTCTTGGATTGCAGAAAAATGAACGAATACATCGCTACCATCTTCTCTTTCAATAAAACCATAACCTTTTTCTGCGCTGAACCATTTTACTTTCCCAAAGCATGATAATTCCTCCTACCTTTAATACTGCAAGCGATTTAGAGGTATCTAAATCTTGCTTTCATATTATCACTATAAATGTGTAAGTGTCAATCAAAAATATTATTTTTATTTTCAAGTATATAGCTATATTGATATAATTCATCAAATTATTAATCAATTATTTCTATTTATACTTATAATATAATATTTACCACTGAATTTATGACTCTATATCTATCTGAGTCAATTTATATTCATATTATATTTTATTTTTATAGAAATTTATATAACCATCCAATTATCAAGATTGCATATAATGATTTTTACAAATCGTTATATTTATTCCTATTATTACATCATTTTAGTAATTTATTATTCTTCACTAATCACTATGATAAAATACAATATTTATTCTTTTTGCATAATTTATTCACCACTCTATCTGCTAAACTAAATAAATACATAGCTTTCATAAGATTAATAGTATTAATCTCTACAATAGTATTCCATCTCCTCTTTATAAGTTGTATAGTACCTCTACAAAAATTACCTATATGGGAAAACTCCATATAGAGTAATTTATATGTATATAACTGTTTAGAGTAATAATGCTTAAAGAAAGAGTTTAAAATCACTACTACAAACTTGACGATAAACCTTAAATTATCAGAATCGCTTTTGACAAGAAAGACTTTGTTCTCTCATGTTTTGGAGTATCAAAAGACTTCGGTTGGTGTACCTTCTTCTAAAAATTTCTCCACCATCCACAAATAATACTCGAGTAGCTACTTCCTTAGCAAAAGCTCATTTCATGTAACAATGACCATCATCATCCCTCTTTGTGAGATCTTTCCATAACATCTAATACTTCACTGACACATTTCTGGATCCAGAGCCGATGTAGGTTCATCAAAACATCACTTTGGGTTTCATTGCTAAGGCATGAGCAATCCTTACACACTGTTGCTGCGATAATTGTTCTGGATACGCCTCTGCTTTATCGGATAATCCTACTTTTCCCAATAAATCGCAGGCAATAGTTTCTGCTTCTACTTTTTGACAGCCCTCTAATTTTTTGGCGCTAAGGTAGTATTATCTATACTGTCATATGAGGAAATAAATTAAATCGTTGGAATACCATACCTACTTCAGCACGTACATTGTTAATATTTTCCTTCACATTTCAGATTCATACCATCTACAATCACGTCACCTTGTGTTGGTTCTTCTAAATAGTTCATGCAGCGCAATGCGGTACTTTTACGCAGATCCGAACGGACCTATGATTGCACAACTTCACCAGCATCAGTTTCTGTTGAAACACCTTTTGAGACATGCAATTGTCCAGTATTTATGTACATTCTGTAATGAATCATTTGATATTATATTTTCCTTTCTAAGTACGCTACGAGTCAGGAAATGGTTGATGTCTTAATCAAGTGATTATCGCTACAGCTGTCCAAATTTCAAAGGCCATAAGTACGAGCAATAATTAATGTGTCCTCGACGTGTCAGCTCTTCAAAGCCGATAACCGCCACTAGAGATGTATCTTTCAACATAGCGATAAACTCGTTGCCCAATGGTGGAATAATCGCTTTGGATAGCTTGCGGCATGACAATATACCGCATCGTTTTGGAGACCAGGTTAACCTAAAAGTCGCCCTGCTTCCATTTGCCTTTATTAATAGATTGGATACCAGCACGGAAAATTTCAGATACATAGGCTCCAATTAATCGAACATGCTACGAGACGGCTGCTAAATACGGTCCAATTGGTTTCTGGTGCACCGTTAGCATTAACAATAGCTCCAACAATTTAGGACCACCAAAGTATATCATAAAGATTTGTACCAATAATGGTGTACCACGAAATAATTCTACATAGCATTTGGCGATGGGACAGATGACTCTAAATCGTGATAAGTTCATCAACGCTACTCAAGTCCAATAAAAGCAAAGCCCACACTCATGAGGGTAATTTGAATCGTAATTCCAGCCCTCAATTAACAGGGGTAAAGAGTCGACAATTAACTGCCAATTAAAATCCATCGTTACCTATCCATCCTTTCATTCAATACAGATAAGGAGGCACAAAGCCTCCTATATAGTACATATTTTTCCTTCATATGTCACGGGAATATCCTTCGAGCATGTCGGTTTTAAACCAAGATTGGTATATTTTATTTAAAAGTACCATCTTGCTTCATCTCTATCAATGCTTTATTTACACTATCTACTGAGGTCCTTATTCTTTTTATTCAGAGCCAATCCAAAGTATTCTTTCGTATTTGGATGAGGCAATCACTATAAGTGTTGATCGCTATGTTTAGCCACGTAATACTGTGCTACTGGTAAATCAATCAAGGCCCTTCTACACCACCATTTTGTAACTCTAATAAGGCATCGCTGGTATGGTCAAAGTTCTTTATCACTTAGCCCGTTGATTTTACTAGCTAATTCTGCTCCTGTAGTCCCCATTTGTACAGCAATCGTTTTACCTGTCAAATCATCTAACCCTTTAACAGCAGAATTTTTCTTTTACCACTACAGCCATACCAGATTCATAATAAGGCATACTGAAACTAACTTTTTCCATCCGTGCTTTTGTTATCGTCATGCCCGATGCCGCTAAATCAATCTCTCCATTATCTAAGCTGGCACTAATGCATCAAAAGAACATTTTTAAATTCAATGGTTTTGCCAGTCCGTTTCGCAATTTCTTTAGCTACATCAATATCAAAAGCCCTGCACTTCTTCTGACCCTTCTTGGCTTAAACTCAAAAGGTATAAAAGTTGCATTTGTACCTACTTTTTAATACACTTCCTTTTTGTGTTTGGTCTCCCCTGAGAACCACATCCTCCTAGCAGTGCTACTAACCCTAGGGCTACTAAACCCAGTACATATTAGTACATTTGTGTTTCATAATTTGACTCCTTTATTAAATACTCAATATTACATTTTATGCATTGATTATACATCTATTTGAATATTTAGTCAACATATTTTTGCGTAAACTTTTGTATTTTTATTAATCATTTGTTAAATTAAATAGATGCTACATATATTTAATTAGAAGAAATCATTCAAAAAGCATAAAAATACACAGCAGAACAATTTCTGCTGTGTTTCATCACAACTGACCTGGTCTTTTGCCCCACACTCGCCTGCTGGAAGGTTCGCTCATAAGCCGTGCTCCCCACTACTACTCCTCTCGACATATTTTTGTCATGGCAGGTCTTACATCTAAGCCACCATGCTCACAATTTCTCTATTGCTTATGTGGATCGTTTTGCCTGCGACTGGCCTCGACTTTCAACCACAGACCCGTTATGTACTTTTATTATATCCATATTTTTCAACTTTTTGTCACTAGGAACCATGATGATTTTTTCACCCTAGTTATATCATTTTTATATAATACTATTCTAAAAAGACTTGCTTTTTCATCAAATATACATTAACTGTATTGCACCCATGCTTATCACTTCTCACTTTTCACAGTAATGATGAGAACTTTTCAGTACATTTTTGTCCACTATAGAGGTATATTCAAGGGTAGAAAATTATTGTATAATATGTGTACTTAAGTAAACGAAGAATATAAAAAACGGTGGTCTTCAAAAGAAAGTGCACCGTTTCTATTTGTTAGGAAGGGTTTGCATGTTTATGTTATCTTTAATTCAAGAATCAGGAGCTTACGAACAAGATAAAAAGCACCTTAGAGCTAGTCACATTACAACTCTTACAAATGATTCAAATGAAAAGCCAAACTTTATATGCATTCAGTACAGGTTGCAAATTATGCTGTAGCCATCGCTGCTAAAATGGGATTACCTAAAGGCGAAATTGAGACTAATCCGCCATGCGCTTGTCTACACGATTTAGGTTTAATTTGTTTACCTACTACTATATTAATGAGTTTCCTTGCTTCCAACCGTCAGGAATTATCCAAGTACAAACAACACCAGTATTTGGCGCTAGTATGATTGAAAATTATCCCTGTTGCCCAGCCTATTATTCCTTACATTCAAATACCATCGCGAGGCGTTGGGATGGGACTGGCTTTCCAAAGCATTTACGAGGTGCTAACATTCCATTAGGTGCCCGCATTATCGGTATCGCTGATTACTATGTGACAGCCATCGATCCTCCTCTGATACGACAATGCAACCCACGCAGTCAAATTAAACAAGATTTATTCAGACACTCGGGTACACGGTTTTGACCCCGATGTAGTAAAAGCATTCATAGAAATATTGGATAATGATTAGGCTCCACTTGCTAAAGTGAGCCTTTATCTTCCTTTTAGGTAAAACAATGCGAATTGTCTCCGCTGCTTCTAGTAAAGTAGCTCCTGTTGTATAGATATCATCCACCAGTAATATACTGACGTCCTTATCTACACTAAGCATCTACCATGGCAGGGACGAACTAGAAATGACCCTTCATATTTTTCGGCGTTCTTCTTTTGTCAATGTCCATCGGTTTTGAGCCATCTAACTTCGCAATAAATCTACCCAATGCCATCCCTGTTGTATAACCCAATCTTTAAATAACATATCTACGATTATAGCCTCATTGTTTCCGTTTGCTTTCGCTAATGGAATTGGCACAACGATGGTGGGTATATACTTCATTTTTCAAACAAGTAACTGTAAACCGTTGCAAAAAGGGAGCGCTCACGAGCTCGCTCCTTTTTCAGATAAATTTTATATCGTAGCATAGTTTTAATACACCACCATAATCTGTTAGAATATATATACATTCTAAGGGTGAGTATTTTGGCCCTATTATACAGCGTTCATGCATAACTGCTTGCATACATTCATCACACCATTCACCTTGTGAATAGACGTCTTTACCACAATGAATACATGTAGGTGGACAAAACAAATCCCATAATCTCATTAGGTCGCCCCTCTAAACGTTCCTTAAACAATGTATAGCGGTAGTTTGTATCTACCCGATTAACAGCCGTTTCTATAGCTGTTTCACTACCGATAATTAGCACTTTCTCCTTTGCACGAGTGATAGCTGTGTAGAGCAGATTTCGCTGTAACATAATATTATAGGCCGAAATAAAAGGTAGAATAATGCGCTCGTATTCACTACGCATGATTTACTGAACTGTAATAGCATAAGCGAGAACATAGACATCATATCTTCTTCGGTAAGAGTCATGGAGTTTGTATCTGGGGAACGTCCATGCATGTTTTCCAAGAATATCTGTTATTATCCCAATCTCTCCATTATACACTCTTGGTCATAGTTATTTTTCCATTTGGATAATCTTATCACCAATACGATATACTGTACCATCTACTTTAAGCTCTTCTTGTCCATCTTTTCTTGGGTTCAGCTCTTCTTGCAAGTATTTAGAGATAGACGCACTACCTATAGCCCCTTTACGCATAGGACAAACGATTTGAATATCCAAATCAGATTCGACATGCTGTAATTCTTCTCTATAATGTTTAGTAATCGCTAATAGAATACTTTCTACATCATGAGCACTTTCAAATTGAAATTCATCACAATTAGATAGATCTGGCATCTCCCCATGATTGATGGCATAGGCATTATCAATAATCCGATTTCCCTCTTGTTGGCGATAAATTTGGGTCAACCCTTGATAAGGTATCATGGGGCTAATCAACATATCTCGTAAAATAAAGCCTGCACCAATCGGAGGCAATTGATCTACATCACCTACTAGTACCACATGGGAATTAGGTGGAATAGCCTGTATCAATGCATAGTAGAGCTCCAGATTAAGCATAGATGATTCGTCCACAATAACTACATCCACCTCTAATGGTTCATCCTGGTTGCGAGCAAAGACATACGCATTATTTTCTAATTCGGGTTCTAACAAACGATGGATAGTGAAAGCCTCCATACCTGTTGCTTCAGATAATCGTTTCGTAGCACGCCCTGTAGGCGCACAAAGAACAATACGTTTTAAATTTCCTTGCTGAAATCCTTCTACTAGAGCTTTAATAATAGTCGTTTTTCCTGTTCCTGGACCACCAGTGATAATAGAGAAACCGATGACTAAGTGCCATATGTATAGCTGCTCTTCACCAAGTTCCATAAAGTGCTTAATTTCATAGCCTTTACAAAAGTCATCCCCATCTAACAGAGGTAATACATCATCTTCCAAAAAAGCCTCTGTAAATTCCACACTCTCTACTTCTGCTCGATACACAGTTGGATGATAGATGTACAGTACATCATCATGATCGACCTGGATATATGCCGTTTTTGTTTTCAATTAGGTTTCTAAACGTTCTACGGTCACATCGATATAGTCATCACCTAATAGATTCGACAGCTGTACCATCAATTCCTCTATAGGCATACACAGATGTCCAGAGGATCCAATTTGTTCCATAGTGAACCGTATACCTGCATCAATTCGCTTAGGGTTATCAAAGGCCTAATTCCTCTACAAGTGATCTACTACAGAAAATGGTGAGGCTTGCATCTACAGTCAATAGATAATATGGATTATCCTGTAACATTTCGATCGTTTTTATCATATATTTCATAAAGTTGACGACTCCACCGATTACTCATATTGTGTTTTGGCAAAAATCATTAATTTCTTGTAGAACCCTTCTCCTAGCTAATACTACTATATAGTTCTTGCTTTGTTTTTGGAGCGATATATTAGGAACTTCTAATAGCTCTAGAGAGTTTTCTTTTTAGAATTTCTAAAATAGATATATCAAAATATTCTAATAATCTGTCTAATGATTTTGGCCCTAAAGCCTTCTACTAAGGCTCTCTATACGTCTTTACTCCCCTAAGGGTATCTGGCATGACATGTTGTATACTCTGAACAGAAATTTGCCTACCATATTTTTATAGATTACAAGTTTTACTTTAATCTCCACCTCTTCTCCTACCTTGGGTGGAGCTATATTGCCAACACATCTATGCTGCTCTTCTTGGTAATCTCGTAGAACGATATGCAATAATCTTCTTGAGGAGATGTGTATATCACACGATATACCATGCTACATAATATGGTTGTCATAGGGATGCATGAGGCGATGTAGAAATAACAGCTTACACTACATCTGCTACATTACTGAGTATTCTCAATCTTAATATAGCTACTTGCTCATAAATTGGTTTGGCGTTCTTCATATAAGCGGAAAATATATTCAATACTTTCTCTTTCAACAATGGGCGAATTTCCATATCTAAATCATCAAAAATTTGTTTTACATCTCGTTGTATTAATACACATAACCAGATTCGCATCAGTTCAGCCGATAGCATCACAACACCACCACACCTGCCCATGACACTGGCATTTTCTTGCTCACTAAGTCTTGAATTACATTAAGCTCCTGATGATGAAATTCATCTTCTCCATCATGAATAATAATATTTTGAATAGATTTTCCTGTACGCTCTTAGATTTTCTGTATCCACATCAAAATTCTAATCCCAATACTTGTGCTGAAAGGCCTTACCTATAGTTGTTTTTACCAGCTCCAGGCATACCGATTAAGAAAATATGTTGATGGATGTGATTTTCATAATCTTTGAAATGCAGATTACCTCATTCATAAATTCTTTTGCATAATCATCTAACTCAGGATTTTTCCAATACTTGTACAGCGGATTGCAAGAATTTCCTATTCTCTTTGACATCATGAATTTTCATTTGGTGCTCTTCTTTATACTTTGCATATCTACAACAATATTTAAACGTTCCTCAAATAAACGAATTAACTCCTTATTGATAGCATCAATGCGACTTTCTTGTAATTTCTTGGACATACTCCTTAGAATTTTTATAGATAGTACTATGTAAATGGTCTAATGCAAAGGCCTTATCATCTTCCATTTTGATCGATAAGGCTTGCAGTGAATCGAACTTAACTTCACCACGGATGAAAGCAAGAAATTCTACAGTAGCTACTTCTCCACATCATCAGAAAAATCAAATAAATGAGTTTCAAAACGAGTGATATTGATTCGTAAAAGTTGGATTATCTCCCATATTACCTACTGCACCGTACCATTTGCCACCGATATATACTTGGTTTACGCAAACACCATCAGCTGGCGCTGCCATCGTATCAGAAAGTGAAAATTTAACGTGGAAATCCCAAGGTACGCCCCCGTTGATCTCCTTTCGCTACAGTCCGTAAAGCAGTAAGGTCTACCCAACATTGTGTTAGCTAATTCAATGTCACCCGCAAAATACTACCGCGTATGCGTACTAGATATAGGTGCATCAATCCAATCATAGCGCACTAATTCTTGCAGTCAGACTTCAATAGATGGATATAACTCACGAATTAACTGCTGAATTACCCAATCCTTTATATCCAAAATTAAAATTTACCTACCACTATTTTCTACCCTCACATTGGGCACATAAACTGTATGAATAAAACTTTCCCTGACTGTTCTACTAACTCTTGTGTCATAGGAAGTTCTAATACATAATCTACTCCCATAGTTTTTAACATAGTATATCGTTCTTCTCGTTGTAACAAACGAGGGTGGAATTTCATTTCAGTTGTAATATCGTAAATGGATGGGCATCAAGGTAACAATCACGAAACTCCATCACATGCCTTAGCATAGTCACGAGACTTCATGATGATAGATTGATGACCTAAGTGCAATCATCAAAGGTTCCCATGCCATACAATGGGTTTCCCCTATCGTATCTAACTCTGATATCAGTATATAAAATATTCATTACTAATCCTTATCTTTTGAAATATGAGTGAACTTTTATTTCACTGTACTCTTTGTTTACTTGCGCTGTAGACTATAGAAGTAGTACATGTATTTCTCTGAAAGAAATGCAATACCGCTATATACAATCTTATTAATACTATTCTTTTCGGGATGATTCACACATGTGCATCATACTATCCAAATATACATAAGATAAATGGCTAGGATACCCTAAGGTTCTAACCATTTCTTATAGGTAAGTTATAATGTATATATATTTTTCTCCACTTTCAACGTACTATCCGTACGTCGCAAGATACTCATGAATCCGTTGGAATCATAGGCTCTCACGCAATGTATCTGCAGGGATTTTCCGTGGCGGCAATACATTGATGCGCCAAATGGTTTTACTGTATGCACTGGCACTTGTTTACCTCTGTGCCAGTCAGGTGCGATTAATATCATTGATATACACACCGCTGTGAAATTGTCAACAAGGTATCCACTGGTTGCGGGCATCTTCTCCTGTATTTCTAGTTCTTCGATGGTTGTAGGTGCTCGAGATCAGATTGTCCCACAGCGGTACAGCATAATTGTGTCATCATGCCGTAATCTCCTCCCGCCTCAGCATATATCTCGTAACAAAGGCGCTATCGCGTACCCGCAGGCATCGCACACGAATGGTAAGAGATCGAACGCAGCAGGCTAGTAACTCAATATCATGGATATGAATCAAACGAGTGGGTGTCAAACTCTACTCCTGCACGGGCTAAATCATAGGCTCGTTGACCATTGATTTTGATAGCAGAATACTTGGACAGTCGTTGCTCCATAGGACCTGTAAAGGACTTCACCCTTTCTTCTAATCGCTCCCAAGGAGTAGTGTCTAAATAATCCCATTCGCTCAGTATATTCCCTGTGCTATCTTCTGTATCTGTTTCAACTCCAAATTTACGATTCCTGCCACATAGGTTTTACCAATGGATTCTGTATATTCAATGCGCAGATAGCTTTGCCTGCAAAAGATGAGCAACACTCCGTATGCCGAGATCTAGGGTCCCACTATGACCGATACGGCGCTCTTTCAGAATGCGCCGACAAATACCGATCGCATCATGACTCGTAATGCCCGGTGGCTTGATTAAAGAAATAACACCATCCATTAGTCAATCACCGCTAAAATTTGTTCCAATGCTTCGTGGATGGGGCTATCGAGTGGAGCAACCAGCTGCACGAATGCGCCCACCACCTCAAAGTGGCTGCAATTTGGTTCGCATCACGCACTTTTGGATCGAGATGCTGGCGTGTTAGCGTATCCGTTTTTAGATTTCAATACGATGGCTACGTCTACGCCTTTGATGTTTCGAATCATGTCACAAAATCCATCGTATCATCTCAATGCGCTCCATCAACTCCAATGTCAAGCACATGGATGCCACTTTCCACCATGGTGAAAGGACACATTATCTGGGACTTCTTTCATCACTTCAATGCGACCTGGTTCCACCATTTCTGGCTTCGGAAATCACATGGGGCTCTGCCTGCTTGTAAACATAGGCCCGCCATCTCCATGGTATGGGCTGTGGTGTTGGAAAATTTAAAGAACCCTGTATCTGTAGCATCATCGCCATATACAAGGCTTGTCCCATCGATTGGGTAATTTTCCCAATTCCACATCTTACATAGGTATGCCACGTTTCCCCTGTGGAGGAGAAATCGGGACGTAAATATAAACCATCAGCAAATTCTGTCATTGGAAATATGATGGTCTATATTAAAAAGTAGGTGCACTCACTCATACCTACTCAATTCATTCAAATGTGCTAGCGTCCAAAATGAGTAGCTATATCAGATGTATAGCCATTTTCTAGACTTTTATGAGGCTCAATTTGGGAGCATATAGGAAAGAAAATTTCTCAGAATCACATCATCCACTACCATACGGACTTCTTTCCCTAGCTAGCGGCTTCATACATGTGACATAGAGCCTATAGCATCCCCATCAGGACTGACATGAACAGTAAGAAGAATGGAATGGGCTGTATCAGTCGAGTGTTTTCAGTTGATCGATACTAATTTTCGCCATTATTGTTCCTCTTGTTTAATCAGATTTAATAACCCGTCAATGTGCGCTGTAATCTGGGATGTATCTGCGTCGAGGCAATGCACTAGAATATAGGCGTAATTTGGGCACTGCTTTCCTAGTTCAGATCGAAATAACCAGCACTTCTGCAATAGTGCTAAAAGACTGTTTCTTTTCCGCTTCACTGCAAATAAAGCTCACATAAATAGTAGCTTCTCTCTAAATCACCGGTCACACGCACATCAGTGCATCACAAATCCAATGCGAGGGTCTTTCAACCCCACGCAATAAGATTCAGCTTGCTTCATGTTTAATAAATTCTTGTAATTTTCAGTACACGAACTTCGCTCATGGATACCTCCTATAATTCTAGACAATTTCTTCCATTTTGTACTGCTTCGATAAACATCGCATTCTTTTTACGTCACGGTAACGTTCAAGAAATACCGCATTCAAAAGCGCAGCTACTTCTTTCACTTCGTCTTTAAAACGGCGTAGAATCGATATGACCTTCATGGATAACGATACCATCACGGATTAAGCGAATTTCAGAGTTATTCGTGATTTTACCTTCTGTGACACTAGGAACCAGCTACGATAGCTTTCGGGTAGAAAATGACTTGGCGAACTTCTGCGGCCTAGGATAACCTCTTTAAATTCAGGGTTAACATACCACGCATAGCGGCTTCGATTTCATTGATTGCATCATAGATGACGATATGTACGAAGGTCAACACTTTCTTTTTCTGCTTCTTTACGTACATTCGCGTCATGGACGTACGGTAAAGCCGATAATAATCGCACCTGATGCAGAGGCTAACGCGACGTCAGATTCGTTGATGGCACCTACTGCTGTGGATAATATTGATGCGTACTTCTGGGTTTTCCATGCCCTCTAGGGATTGACATGTAAGCTTCTACAGACCTTGTGCATCACCTTTGATAATAATATTTAAATCTTTTAATTCCCCTTGATTGCATTTGGTTGATACAATCATCAAAGAGTTACTTTTTGTTTTCGCATTCATTTCAGTAATGCGTTGTCAGCGTTTTTCCGCAATAGGGACGAGCTTCGTTGCTCATCTACACGCAAAACATTACCTCCGCCCGCTTGTGGCACATCGGATAAACCTGAGATTTCCACAGGCATAGATGGACAAAACTGCTTTCACTTTTTCCCCACGCTCATTGGTCGCGGCAGTACGTGCCATATCCACGCCAGCGAATTGTTCCACGTAAAGAACCTTTTTGCATACCAATACATGCAGGACCACGGCCTTTTATCAATTGTGCTTCAATAACGATACCTTGTGCCTTACGCGCAGTTTGGTTCGCTTTCAGTTCTTGTACTTCTGCTACAAGCAAGATTGTTTTCCAATAGATCTTTCTAATCCCTTGACGTTGTTTCCGGATACAGGAACCATGATGGTATCGCCGCCCTCTTCTGGCAACAAGCCAGTGTTCGGACAATTGTTGTTTTACGCGGGTCAGGAGTTAGCACCTGGTTTATCCATTTGCTGATTGCCACGATGATTGGCACTTCTACGGTTTCGCATGGTTAATAGCTTCGATGGTTTGTGCGCATAGCACCGTCATCGGCGGCTACCACAAGAACGGCAATATCTGCAGATTGAGCACCACGCAAAACGCATCGCTGTAAAGCTTCATGGCCTGGTGTATCTAGGAGATGTAATTTTATTCGCATAGCGAACTTGGTACGCACCGATATGTTGCGTAATACCACCCGCTTCAGAGGCTGTTACGTTCGTGAGAACGGATTACGTCAACAAGGATGTTTTACCACTCGGTCAACGTGACCGCATGATGAGTTACAACTGGTGGACGAGCTACTAAGCTTTCTGGGCTATCTTCGATTTCGATAATTTCCGTAGGGTCTTGTTCAGGTTCTACTTCTACAACTTCTGCACCGAAGTCTTCTGCTGAGACCATAGCAGTTTCCACATCGATTTCTTGATTGATCGTAGCCATAACACCTAACATCATCAATGATGATTTCAGATACTTCACGACCCATTTTTCTGCCAATTCTTTCACTGTTAACGGATCAGACAGTTCAATAGAGGTAGTAATGGCAGCTTCTCTCTCTCGACGCTCTTCCTCTTTTTGTTTGATGTGTTGCCTCATTACGTTTGTTTTACTTTGTTTTTATTTTTGCAATGCAGAAGATACTAAAGATTGTGTACGTTCGCCTACCTTTTTATCTTTCTTATTGCGACGCTCATTACGACTTTCGGCCGATGTCCAGACTCATAACGCGATTTTCTTTTTGACGGTCTGCTTCACGACCAGCTTGACGATCCGCCTTCTGGTTTTCACCGTCATCGCTGCGATTCTGTGAGAATTTCTAAGCGACGTTCACGGCGTTGTCCATCGTGCGACGATCGTTATTCCGGTCATTATTGCGATCAGATCGTCCACCATTATTGGTGCAGTTACCACCATTGCGATTCTCTTGGCGTCATGCATTTACGGCCTTCTGGACGTCTTCCATCACGGTTTTGTCCATTTCGTTGGTTAAAACGATTGTCACCACGGTCATTGTGGTTATCTCGTTGACCATTATTCTTACCATCTCGATTAAATGGACGATCGCGCTTTTCACCACGGTCATTACGATCTCCACGATCATTTGCGATGATTTCTATCTTGTTTTAGGTCCACGTTTCTCACCTTGTTCATTGCGATGGTATTCATGAACTTTCTTTTGTGGTGCTTGTTGTGTTGCTTTTGGCATTTCACTTTGTGCTTGTTTACCGCCACTTGCTAACGATTGTTTAATCATAGATACCTGTGAATCCTCCACTGTACTCATATGGCTTTTCACTTCAACATTGAGTTTTTCAATGCATCAACGACTACTTTATTTTCTACACCTAGGTCTTTGAATACTTCATAACTCTTTTTGGACATCACATTCCTCCATCTGGATTCTTGTCTGTTTCAGCTAGCAAGGGTTTAGCTTAAAATCCAGCATCATTTACTAATATAACTGTCTCGCATTTCTTTTCCCAATGCTCTACTAATTCTCTTACGTCCCCCACTAAGCTGAAGTGGCACCTGATGAGATTCGGCTAAGTGCATATATTTTTAGCGTTATTTTGTGCACAATCTTCCGCACGTCTGACAGTGGATAGGATTGACTGTTTCATGGACCGTTCCACTACAAAATCATGCCTGATAATAGGCGCCCTGCACGCTGTGCTAATCTAATATATTCAACACTTTTCTTTTATTCATGGGATATTTGTTCCTTTAAAGATTCATAAATTTCTTGTGAAACTTTATGTTTTAACGAACGTCTAATCGTTTGGCTTTATATGCCATGTCTGGCATTCTACTTTCATTTCCATGCGCACCCTCGGCGGGGCTTTTACCTGTAGGGTCAGCCAGAAATCTCTCCCGCTCAACACAACACGTGTTAATCTTTCTTGGGAAGAAGTTCTCACATCCCACACATACTCGCATAGGCTGGAGACTACTGTTTCATATTAGAAGCTTTCATCTCCAAAACGCATCCAGGAAATCATATCATCAGTTCCACATATTCACGCAGCTTCACGGCATTGCGTTTCACTTTTTAATATCGATTTTCCAGTTAGTTAATTTTGCTGCAAACGAGCATTTGGCCAGCTTTGCCAATAGCTAGTGAAAGTTGATAATCCGGCTTTTCTAGATGACGTTTTCTTTCTTCACTCACGAGCCTTACTACTTTCGCTGGGCTTAAGGCATTAGCAATATATACAGCTGGATCTTCATCCCACTTCACAATATCAATACCATGTAACTCATCTACAATTATTTTGTACACGTTGACCTTTAGGCCTACACTGCACCTACTGCATCCGCTCCTTCACGAGATACCACAGCAATTTTAGAACGCATACCTGGATTCACGAGCTACAGATTTTAATTCCACTGCACCTTCCGCAATTTCTGGCACTTCTAACTCAAATAAACGTTTTAAAAGACCAGGATGTGTACGAGAAATCGCCAGTTTGTGGACCTTTTTGTAGTCTTTTCACTTCACAATACAGCATTTAATACGATCTCCACAGCATAACTTTCACTAGAAATTTGTTCGGACACAGGTAAAATTGCCTCAGTTTTTCCTAGATTAATGAATACATTTCGACCTTCAATACATTCCACCAAACCAGTCAAAATCGCCTTCACGACTGGAGTATTCATCATGACAATATTGCGTTCTGCTTCTTTCAAACGTTGAATCAACAATTGTTTTTGCCGTATGGGCTGCACTACGACCAAAGTTTTTGAGTCACATCCACCTCGATAATATCGCTGATTTCCATGCGCTTATCCAATTGACGAGCATCAACCAAAGCAATTTCCACTTCTTCGTTTTTCAGGAGTGTCCACTACTGCTTTTTAGCCAACACTTTATAATCCCCTGTTTCACGATTGAAATAAATATATGCCTCTTGATTTGCTCCTACCTCCTTGCGATAGAAGCATAATAATGCCACTTCAAGAGAATCAAAAACATAATCTCTGGTGCCCACCTTTTTGCTTAGTAACTGCTAATACCGCTTGTACTAATTCTTGACTCTGGTTTCCTCCTTAAAAATCTAAATGTAAACGCAATTTGTGCAATCGCTGCACGTTCTAGGTCAATACGTTCTTCTTGTACCTGAATCGTGATGAATTCATCAGAATAGCCTTAGTAAAGATCGCTGTATATTGTTTTTACCATTAATCGGTTTAAACAATTGAATATCCACATCACGTCCATGGTACGGATGAAATCTTTTTCTTTCTTCAACACACGATCCAATCCTGGAGACGATACTTCTAACAAGTAATTCTCTTTGATTGGGTCCTTTGCATCAATACTTGCCTAATTTTTCACTCACCATTTGGCAGTCATCTAAATCGATCGCCACCCTCTTTGTCTAAAATAAGCGCAAGTACCATTCTCGCTCATGCACGTATTCCACGTCCACAAGCTCTAACTCCGTAGACTCTATAATCGTTTCTACTACACCGGACAGAATTCCTCTACGGCGTCGTTTCATCTATCCCTCCTTGCCACAGTATAGAAGAGTGAGCCACAGCTCACTCTTTTTAATAGATTCTATTAAAGTTACTCTAGTATACCACAACAACAGGAAAATAGCTACAGTAAACCGTTACGTTTTAGGGCCTCTTCCTCTTGTTCCTTGAATCCTACAAGAACTGTATCTTCTAACACTAAGATGAGGACGTTTCACTAACATACCATTCGTTTGCTAGTAGTGCTAATTTTCTTCTTCTGTCATAATTGGTAACTTATCTTTTGGTACCTTCCCCAGTAGATTTGACCAGATGTATTAAAAGAAGGCTTTGATATCCCTTTCTTACTTTTTGGATACCATACTCCCAACTCTTCAGCTGTTGGATTTTCCTCTTTCAATATCGCGATGAGTATAGCTAATACCATGATCAGTCTAAATATTTTTGCTCGTTTTACAAGTTGTACATTTCGGATATTCAATATATAACATAGTCTGTGTCCTTTCCATTACTCTGAGATCTCCTCACTTCAGGATTTTCTTTTAGCATCTGTAATAGCATTTCTGTCATATTACTAGCTGCAAATACATAATCTTTTAATTTACCTCGTTCTTTCAGCCACCTTCATGCAGCTACTTCAAACGGATGCAGTACCACTGAAAGTACTGGTCTTTGGTCCAATTCCATAGCTTCGTCCAAATATCCAGAAATACTCCTCTCCTTTAGTAGGTTCGAATCGCTCCTGCTTTAACAATAGGGACAATGTAGGTAGAGCATTAATTGACGTAGCTCCTCTAAAAATAGACTTTATCTTTAATAAATTGTGTGGCCTCATCCTTTGTCATGCTAAAAATATCAACTTTCACGCTCTATTGTACCATGGGTCGTCATTGGATTACTCCCTTTCGCTGCTAAGAACGCTAGATAGCAACGTTTTTGCCTCATAAATATCTAGCTTTTACTAGTCACTTCCCAAGAATGCATGCTCAGAACAACCACACCACAATCAATTACATTCATACCATAAAAAGAGCCATAATGTATGCAATAGTGCCGCCACCGCCTAGGTCTACTCGACCTAGCTCAGCTGTTTGGTGAAATATTATCTTCTTCCATCAACTGACGAATACGAGCCATATATTCTGCATTGGCGTCATTGGGAACCACTTTTACCACGAGAACCAGTAAATTTAGTTAAACACTACACCGACGACCTAAGAAAGCTGCATTTTTCTTTTCAAAGGCACTCGCATAAATTGGGTCAAAACCGGCACTTACATCAGAAGACAGCATATGGCTAGTTGGACAAAGTACGACGCACTGCTAATGGAGATGTATACCCAGTGGCTTCTAGCAATTTCTGCCATCAAAGTTTTTCAAAGAACGAGATTGCATACCGGTAGCACCAGACGGAACCAATTTCTTCTTTATCCACCAATAGGGTACATGTAGTACGACTTACATTCTCTGTTTCTAACATAGCGACTAGCGATGTATAAACACACACGATCATCTTGACCATACCCAATAATCATAGAACGGTCAAGCCCAACTCTCTAGCTGCACCAGCTGGTACAATTTCAAGTTCAGCAGACAAGAAATCTTCTTCTTCAAATCCGTATTGCTCTTGTAACACCCGCAGCACATAGGCTTTCCGCCATCTTTTAGCTCACCTTTCACTGGGCGGCTACCAATCAGTGGGTCCCAATTACTCTCCTTCTACCACTTTAGCCGCCTTTTTCCATTTGTTCTTGTCCCAAATGTGGCAACAAATCTGTTACGCACTGGATCTGTTGGACTTTCACCGATGGCAAGATTGATAACAGTGCCATCGCGTTTACCACAACACCATGAATCGCAAGAGCATAGTCACCCATTGGTATTTTTGATACCTCCATAGTAATGCGTATCTAATAAAGCCAAATCGCTATCCACATAGAATGGGTTTTGCTTTACGTCTAACCGAGGGAGAATCAATATGAGCACCAGAATATTCATGCCCTGTTCAATCGGTTCTGTACCAATGTTTACCATGGCTACCGCTTTTTCATGTGCACATAACACACCTTATCTCCCTTGTAGTGTTGCCCTTCCTTAATCCACAGTATCCATATTCCGGGTATCCTGCCGTTTCTGCAGCCGCCACAATTTGGTCTACACATTCACGTTCTGTTTTACCATGATCCAGAAAATGACGATACTTTGTTGCCAAAGTATCAATTTCTTATAATTGTTGTTCTGTATATTCATGCCAAGCATTTCTACGTTCCATACTTGAGCTCCTTTCTGTATAACTATCAAAATTTATCGTTTTCGCGCATATAATTCGCGTAATCCTAGAAGGCGCATTCGTTACCATTTTGAGACACAAAATACCGTTTTTCCTAAATGCTTACTAGTGGATTTCCCTACATACCAATGTACTCCAAATGTTCCATGCTCTGACAATGCACCTATCGAGTAAAAACCTGTGCTTTACCACCCCTACAATAGGATCCCAGGTGCAATGGTTCCTTACAAATAGGGGCATGTAGTTTTCGCTCGATTACTTTGTCGGAATATACGAGGGCATAGTCACAATGGATTCAAATATTTTATGTTCATGCCGTGAAAGTCCATAAAAACAGCGCTGCTTACCATGTTTTTCTTGTTTCTTGTGTAAGGCTTTTTCAAACGGAAAACGCTGGCATACCATAGCTGTGCAGATGGCATCATGTAATCCATTATGGGCCTGTAGATTTGGGGCCTTCACTTGCATCTCTTCCATGGCTTTTTGCAATGCATATTGTTGGGTACTATTATGCATCGTATTGGCATACATAGATTGCGCATCAAACCAAGGGACCTCTCGGTGTACATGCACATTATGACATAACGCATTATCTAATAACATTTCGATATCATCAGGTCCCCAAGACACCAAAACACCATCAGGACCAATAAACTGCAAAATTTCTCACATCCACGACGGAAGGATACCCTTCTTTGCAATTTATCCATCGTAATATGAGTTAACTTTTTCCCACAGAATGATGCATAATTGGTAGAAATTTAGGCGTAATAAACACTTCAAATTGATCTACAATTTTGCAAACTTTCATCCAGCTTTACGGCACCTATTTGTATAATTTCCCCGAATGGAAAATCCTGAGCGCCGTATCATATTCGGTTCTAACGTATGAGGGCTGGTTCCATTCCAAGTCAAAATACAATATAGTGCATCCTTAGTTCCTTACCCTTTCTGTCTAACATTGTCCGTACACCTGCTAATACAGATTCCTCAGAAATAACAGACAAACCTTTGTAATTGCCTTCTTTCAAAAACCTGTTTCATATTTTTATTCACATCATAATGCTCCATAGACTCTAAGACTATTGCATTGTCTGTAAAAGGCCCATACAAGGCGGGATTTGATGGCCCATACAGCGCCACAATAGGCGCCTCGAGCTGAGCCCCTACGTGCATAGGACCAGAGTCATTGGTCACCAAGCAATCACATCGTTTCATGGCTGAAACTAATTCTCCAATACTAAATTGTCCCGTCCCTTAATAGCTGGTTCTGTCATCGTATCCGTACATCCTGTACCATATCTTCATCCATGGGACCACCAAAGAATACAACTTTGTATCCCTCTTTTGGCTAATGTATCTGCAATACGAAAGCAAACCTCTCCTTAGGCCAACGTTTTTCTGGTACTGCACTACCAATCTTCAAAACCCACAAGACGATCCGTTTCCATCACTCCTGGAGGTATAAAATTCCTGTACCCTTTGGTCCCACTAGACTAGTAAAGATTTCCTAATCCTTTCATGTTCTACCGTATATCCTAACTGTTCTAACACATTCATATACATTTGTGCAGCTGCCGCGTTTTACAGTTTTAACCGTGTTACCTTCGATGCATGAACGGACGAAATAGAGTCATGACTCATCCCTGTGGTCACCTTGCTAGCATTTCCAAAAGCTAAATAGGACGTTTCGTTTCATTGGATGCAAGTTAATCACTACATCCACAGGACCTCATTGGCGAATCTCTTTAGCAATTTCGATTGAGCCCTCTAATGCTGTGTAGATGCCTTTTGTCACTTCCCACTAACTCATCAATGTAAAGAGTTGTGACGATATACATCAGCTGCTTTTTATCTATCACGTAAGTGATGTGACTATGAAAGCTCAACTTTCTAGAGCATGGATAAACGGTATGGTGGGCACCACATCCTTCATCCATCAGAAAGGTTACTGCAATCCGCTCATCTAACTCTATCGCAATTCCTCATTTCTGCCAGCCATCAAATACAGTATCTACCGTAATCCGTGCCATACATTCTGCATCTTCCACCAATGGTTTTCGAGGGTCGCTCGCGATATAGGTGACAATGATATGAATATGATGCCTCCATGCGGTCCGGTCCGATCCGGACGCGGTCCCATAAAGCAATCAATGGTGCTAGCAGGCAATATGCGAAAGGCGTATCAGCACTGTAATAAACAGGGCTGTGTCAGATGACCTCGATGAGTTCTTTCAAATTCCAGTATCCCCAATAAGGTTACCCATTGTACCACCAACACCGTCCACAATGGCGACCTTTTTCCCACATCCTCGTTTAGGCACCAATGAGCACCACCGTCTCACCTGCTGCTGTCAAGCGTTTGCCGAGGTCGATAAAATAGAAATAGGCCACTCTTTCCTGCTGCCGCGCACCCGGAGCGATGACAATATAAAGGTTTTCAATGAGCATCCTGTCATCGTTCAACTTATGTGTCACCGAAGTTTCCGCCTCTGTAAAAAGCCTGCAATGGGAACACGATGTCAGCTATCACACCCCAAGCACGAGCTGTATCTAAATATCGTTCAATGACGTGTGCATTTTGATGGTCACCTACTAGAATACTATTCACGAGCCAACTCCCTCACGAAGTTCCCAGTGAGGCACTAGCGTTTCTTTGCTCCTGAGACCAACCGATGGCACTTTTTCGCTATGGATTGTAAATCAAAAGAAATATCAAAAAGTGTTTTCTGCATACCTTCCATAATTGTTTCCAATAGGAAAGATGTTTTAATTGTTTCTTATCTGTGATAATGATTTCATCCACCCAAGGTTTGGGAGGAATCACATCCATAAACTGTTCATGGACGGCCCATGCAGTATGTGCCTTTGGATATTGTTGACGCAATGCATACAATGTTGGTAAGGCATGAATAATATCACCTAGAGACTCATTTTAATTATTAAAAATTCGTACATCTTCTTTCATACGCCATCCCTTTCATTTAGCTATAACTATACACTTCTAGTGTACCATAGATAGAAAGAAAGATGACAAAGTATTTTTGCATTTTCTTTGAATCATTTTCAGTACCTATTTCAATACTTCAGGGATGAGGAACCTACTCATATAGTAAGCTCAAAATCTCACGTATAACAACTTCCATTCATTAGAATACCTTTTCTGCAACCAATATTTAACAGAATTTTATTAAAATGTTATTAAAATTTAGTAATTAATCATTATATCATGCGACGCAAACTTTATAATACAATACATAAATATATTACTCCAATTGATTTATTTATATATATAATGTATTTTCTGCATAAAAAGGTATATAATGTCTTCATTAGATTACCTATTCATATCAAATATATATGATATGCTAAACCATATACATTTAAGGTTATTTCTTCTACACTTATATATATTTGCTATGCAGCATAATAAACTGTGTCATGTGTGATTAGATAAACGACTTAAATACATATTTAAATGGTGCATACTGTATATGTGTATAAAAGACAAGAAAGGACTTACTTATGTTTTCTAAACTTTTTGATACTTTTTAGTACACTATTTGGAACGATTCAATGATCGTTTGCTTTGTTGTAAAAGTTGGCGATAAAGAATATACCATCGGTGAAGGAGAGCCGGGTTACAATTATTGTCAATAAAGATATCCTAAAAAGATATATTAGTATCTAGAATTGGCTCTGGGTGAAGCCTACATGCGTAAAGATATAGAAATTGAAGGGGATTTATTCAAAGCTCTTTGCGTCGTATTAGGGCATGTTAACAAAGACTCTATTAACAAAAAGCATCAGTTCCTCTTTAATATGGGCCTTAGGAAAAAGACCAAAACAACAAGTTTCATCCCATTATGATTTAGGTAATGATTTCTATAGTTTGTTGACGAACTATGAGTTATTCTTGCGCCTATTTCAAAGAAGATGGCTAGCCTTAAAAGATGACAATATCAAAAGTACATCATATTCTCGATAAATTACACCTTACAAGAAGGCACTCCTTGATATTGGTTTGCGGTTGGGGCTTCTTACTCGTGAAGCTGCTCTAAAATATGGAGTCGAAAGGGTATGGCTGTACATTATCAGAGAGCAATGGAAAAAGGCCAAGAACAGATCAAACAATTTGGTCTTTGAAAGTCAAGTGAAAATTGATCTAATAGATTATCGCGATGTAGCTGCCTCTGGTCGTCAGTTCCGATCAGTATGGTAAGTGTAGGTATGTTAGAACATGAGGTCGCCCTAATTTACCTATATACATGGAGATGCTTCTTCCATGCTAAAAAGCAGGATTTATTTTGTACCATCAGTGATCCATCGAAAAAGAAACCAGTGCATGGTTCGTAGTATATCTTTCCGGATCGTGCCTTCCCACGAGAAATCATTGGTCTTGCCTATGAATATGATATGAATGTTGTAGATGTAGAAAAATTTACGCTTTCATTACTATAAAAGCATTGATGCGTTGTACTATAATTTCCAAAGGTGTTCGTGACCAAGTAGAAAAAGTACGGGTACTGAATTTGTACGCATGTGGGATTTATACTTATGTGTTATGCCGCTGGTTTCATATTGGTAACATGGATTTGCATCAAATTCTGATGACAAAATGCATTAACAATGAACTACCATTAACACGTTGGGTACTAAATCATATATTGTAGTATTTAATACTATAGGGGCTGTCACTGTAGTGTAGGGATCTACTACATATGGTGACAGCCCTTATTGTACAAAAAGAGCCATTCTATGGAAATAATTTTATACCAGTCCCTGCATCGATCGCGCAACACAAATCAATGTCCCTATTTTTCCAATTCTTGAATGATGGATATATGTTTTCTGCGTTGTAGTCATACTGGCATGCCCCAACCGTCTAGCAACAGCTAGCAATAGATACACCTGCAAAAGGCAGTAGAGACGCATGAGTATGGGCGTAATCCATGAATAGAAATAGCAGGAATCCCTAGGTCTGCAACATCTCTCTAACCTATCATTTACCGTTGAATTATACACAGGACCTTTCACAAAAATTGGTTCATCCTCCGGCAAATCTCTGATTAATTCAGAAAATTTAATAATCGTTTGCCAATCCAATTGAATCTTTCTTTGCAGAGACTTGTTCTTCGTAGGCAAAAATCCACCACTTCCTTTATAATCCCAAGTTTTATTCTACATGAGCGATTGGTGCGGAAAATCAAAAGTCTTTTTGGCGTCAGTGCTAAAGGCCTCTGAAAAAACGCATACCTGTCTTGGCAATAATAAAAATAAACCAGTCCCAATTAATTTCTGGTGTAAGGTGTAAATGCACTAGCAACGTATGCAACTCAAATTGATTTAAATGCTTAATCTTCTTCCACGTGGCGCCTTTCCTTTAATGATTGCTTTTTCGTGTCGGATGCTCGATCATATAAATCCTTCATCTACTGCATCCAATACAGCTGCTTTCAATTGATGGTGAAAAGTCCATCGTTGTTTGTCGTTCGTGATACACTGCATAGTCGTTCAATAATTGTTGGTAGCTAATTCGATTTTAACTCTGAAAGTCGCAAGTCAGGCACTAACCTTTGCAACGCATACCAAAAGTAATCTCGTACTTCTTCATCGTTACCTCTCGAATAGCACCTTCCTTTATACATCCGAATCCACTGCTCATAATACTTTGCAAAATAATTCCGTTCCTTCCTCAGCCTTTACCATATTTATACCTCTTCATTTACATGACGACATAGAAATGGCTCTTATACATATCTTACTCGTATATTTCAAAAAAAGTATAGTGATATCTATCTTGTATCGTGAAAAATTAGGAAATACTTACGCTGATGAAGGGTGATGAGGTTGTCGAAGTTGCTTAACGCCTCCCCAATTTTAGCTTGTTCGCCATATGACTTTGGAAAAAATACGTCCGTATCTTTAATCGCCCCCCTTGAAATTGAAGTCACCTTAATTCCTTGCATTAACGGAATTAATTGTCGATGATACGCATTAGAATTAATATAGTATCCCATGTATTTAGGTGCATATTTTTCTTTAGGACGACATGGAATAGTATGTAAACCAGATAGCACTTTTATACCACTAGCTCTTATTATTTCACTGCATTTTCCAACCGTTGAATCTTCTGCTGTATCAGCGATGATAATATCACCATCTTTGTAACATCAGATGCAGCAAATCTTTTTGCAACTTGCTCATCTTTTATGTATGGTAATTTATCAATAGCTACGTTTATAAAGTCACCATATTTGATTAATACATCTCCATAGTGAACGTTTTTCACTCCTCCAATTTCATAGTCTAATTCAGACCTTGATAATGTATTGTTTTTGCAATGTATCAAAAACATCAGCAAACTTACGCTGTTCCCAAGTATTGGCATGTACACAACAAAAAAGAAAAGCCGATACACTATCATCAGCTTTCTTTTTACAATGTTTATTTATAAATAGGTATAGAAAAAATTACGTCAAGGCATTTTCTTTGGCAATACTCATTACTTCTTCTACTGTAAAAATTAGTAACCTCTGCAATCATTTCTAAAAGATAGTTGTTACGCAACATCTGAATGACAACTTCAACTTTGCCTTCAGCCTTACCTTTAGCTTCACCTTGAGCAAGACCTTCTGCAATACCCTCAGCCATGCCTTCTTTCCAATATTTATAATGATCCATAGATAACATCGAGTATTCCTCCTTCCACGCTTCACATGTACTTGACCTCATGTACAGCATCGTCAATATCTCTTAGCAACTCATCCGTTGCTTCCTGTCCATCAATATAATCCAAAAACGCTTTGCAACGGTTTTGACCATCATCGTTGTGTTCGCTTTTGTACTCAAAACAGCTTGGTTGCACCATCATTCAAGGCTATGTCACTAGTCTTCAATACAAACGTTTTTGAACGTATACTTATGACGATCTCCAGTAAATACTGAGAATGTACAAATCAAAAAATGACATCGGAATCATTTAACGTCGTATACTTCTGCCCTTTTTGAATGCTGATACATATCTAAAAATACTTTGATAAAACCGTGTACGTTTGACAAGTTCTTCCATGTCCTTGCTGGTTTGCATTTCAATATTGAATACCGTTCCCTTTATCATCATTGACGAACACATCAAGACGTACACTTTTTGGTATCCCACCAGTACATCAGATTTTCTCTTCATGAATATATACAATGTCTTTAATCGAAATGTCTAACAACCGTTTCTAATACCGCTTTACAAATGGGTTTCTTTAACATCACCTTCTGAAAGATAAAATTGTCTCGAAACGTCAGTTCATCAAATGACTTAATGTACATGGAATGCCTTTCTTTAATTATACCATACCTACTAAAACTAGAGATAGCACAATACTATCTAGTAAAGGTGATTCCATATCCTTTTCATTTCTCCTACAAAATAACACTAACAGTCAACCTTCACTGTCAGTGCTGCTTTTGTGAGTATTATAAACATTCAAGCATATGTATTATAAAATCAAAAACAGATACAAGTAGGCGCTCCCTATTGTATCCTTTATTCTTCTTAAATATAAGATTTATAACTATGCAAATAAAAAGAATTTAATTCTACTACTTATAGCAACGCATTAGACTGTCCAATTTCTTTTTATTTTGCTCACTGTTAATTTCGTAAGGCGAGCAATCATTTTCTGCGACAGCTTTCTTGCAACATCTGAATCACACTTCAACCTTCCCCTTAAGCTTCACCTTGAGCAAGTCCTTCAGCTTTGCCTTGAGCAAGACCTTCAGCAATGCCCTCAGCCGCCACCTTCTTTCCAATATTTATAATGATGCTGGATAACATCGAGTATTCCTCGCTTCCACGCTTCACAGATGCGCCGGCCTCATGTCACAGCATCATCAATATCTCTGTAGCACTCATCCGTTGCTTCCTGTCCATCAATCATAATCCAAAAACGCTTGCAACGGTTTTGAAGCATCGTATTGTGTTCCTTTGTGCTCAAAAACGGCTTAGTTTGCACCATCATTCAAATCAATCTCATAGTCTTCGATACAAACGTTTTAAACGTATACCTAGCACGATTGCCCGTAAACACGGGGAATGTACAAATAAAAATTACATAAGAATCATTTAATGTCGTATACTTTTGACCTTTTTGAATATGATACATATCTAAAATACTTTTGATAAAACCGTGTCCTTTTTACAAGTTCTTCCATATCCTTGCTAGTTTGCATTTCGATGTTGAATACTGTTCGTCTTGTCATCGTTCACAAACACATCACAGACGTACACTTTTAGTATCCCACCGTACATCAAGATTTTTCTCTTCGCGGGATATATACAATAGTGCCTTAATCGAAAATGTCTAACAACCGTTCTAATACAGCCTTGCAAATGTGTTTCGATCAACATCACCTTCTGAAGAAGATAAAATTGTCTTGGAACGTCAGTTCATCAAATGACAATATACATGGAATACCTTCCTTTTTAAGATTATATCATACCTGCTAAAACTAGAGATAGTGCAATACTATCTACTAGAGTATTCCATATCCTTTTTATTTTCCTAGAAAATTTCCTAACAGTACTACATGCTCTAACATTAAATAGTTTCCAAGCAAAAACGATACGACCAGCCCCCACTGAGTCGTATCGTTTCTCATTATCTACCTATGTCAAAAACTCTCTACAGTTTCACCCCCAACAATGCCAACTGTTCTGCAGTTTCTTTTTCCAGCCACAATGTCGATTATCTTGTTCAATCATGCGATTGATTTCCTCAAGGTCTAGCTCTTCCTCTTCTTCAAAGGTATCCACGTAACGAGGGATGTTTAAGTTATAATCATTCTCCTTGATTTCCTCTAGGCTCGCAACATGCGCGTATTTCTCCACGTCCACACGATTGCGGTAGGTGTCGATAATCTCTATCGATATTCTCTTCGCTCAAATTATTTTGATTTTTCCCTTTTTCCAAACTCGTTTGCTCGCATCGATGACAACGTACATCACGGGTTTCGTACGGTTCTTTTTGAACACTAAAATCGTGGTCGGAATGCTCGTACCATAGAACAAGTTTGCTGGCAATCCAATGACTGCATCCAAGTAATTTTTCTCGATGATGGTCTCTCGGATTTTACCTTCCGCTGCGCCACGAATAGCACACCATGTGCAGCAATACAATGACCATCGTGCCTTCTGTGTTCCAAATGTACGAAGCTGTCATAGAGATGGCATAATCTGCTGGACGCTGGCGCCAACGCCATAATCACTGAAACGAGGTGCTTTCGAATTTACTTTCATTGTTGTCCATTTCAGCAGTACGGAGGGTTTGCCCACCCACAGCATCGAGGATCGATGACTCCAGTTCAAACACCCATTGATAATCTCATTCTAGTACGTTCTTCTTCTTTTGACAGCTGTATTCCCATATCATATTAATCCTTTTATCTAATTCAGATAATAGGCTCATATATAATTGTAACGCGTATTAATAATAATAGGAGCAATCCCTTGTTGCAGACAAGAATGAACAATTAAGGCACTCAGTTCTTCCATTGCCATCAGAAAATGGCGGATGCATTCGTTCAAATCGCAAATGTTGCTCGCATAATAATTTCTATTTTCTCTTCCATGCAGTATTAGAGATGAAGCCTATATTCCAAAGTATGGCAGATAATTCTGATTGCACTAAATCAGGTTCTGTAGTTGTAAAATCAGCCCCTATGATTATATTATGAGATCATTTAAATGACCGTCTTCTCTAATATCTTGTAATAGTAACTATATGTATCTTTTATTAGTTCAACGGTAATTTCCTTGGGATAATCTATTTAAAAATCCATATATTTCTTATAGTTTTGACTTCATAAAATTCACGTTCATTCATCACTCTAGGAATGATACATCTAATAAAATACATTTAGCTTCATATTGTGTCAGTGTATTTCCTTCAATGGCGGTACTATAGGTGGGCCATTCTTTAGCTATCATCGAATAACTGCATGAAAGTTTCAAGCTAGTGTCCTCTTAATCAACGCAGTTTATACCACGTATTACGTGTGCTATAGTATTAGAAGTTCCTACACTCAATTCACTTCCCTCTGTTGTATTAAATTTTTGCAGGCTCTTATACTGAATACTCGTATCTGTTTGAACATCACAATTTTCAATTCCCAATCAATAGCCACACGCCGTGCAATGGGCGCAGATTTCAAATATGGACGGTGCAATATATGCCCAATGGGCTACCTGTGAAAGCTGGCGATGCGCTTTTCCCTGCCCAGACTTTCACAATGTCTGGGATATATCACCGAATAGGATATGTGCATTGGTTTTACGCGCCTACTGCCCTCACCATTGCTGTCACACGCGCCACAATGCTGCGCGACGTGGGTATAAGTATAGGACCATACTGCCGATTGGTCAACATCATGAACATTAGCCCAATAGATGGGCTAGCAACTAACCCTATGATGCTCTGTTGGTCTGACGACGCTGAACAATGGGATTATTAAGATTCGTACAGAACATCCCTAAAAATGGCAGTAGCGGCGCATGGGTAAGATGTTGCACTGTGTCGATAGTAATGTACTGACGTTCTTCGCGCCATCAGCAATCTAATAGTTTTGCGGTACCAATCATAAGTTTCCACCACTACTAGCTGGTCAACGCAAACCAACATAACGTAGATAGGTTCTTTGAGGCAATGTAAATGGCAGCACACATTGCAAGAAAAGAATAGAGTTCACAAAATGAGCGTATGTATAATGTCCTTTTCCTACGTGAAGGTGGTGCATATAGCCTTGGCACTCATTGAGGGATCCTAAGAGGCTATGACGAACGTGTGATGCTAGACGTATCAGCTGTCCTGGCTAAACGCAAAGCTAAGCGGGGATAATCCAGGCATGGACCAACTGCAAAATTTTATATAACTTCTCATAGTACACCTCGTTTCTTTCACCTGCTGGCGCTAATACTAAAGACAGGTCACTTGGCAATACAGTAATGGCAGATACCACATCACGCCCGATTGTAGATAAATTCCACAACCAAGATAAGTCTAGATTGTTAAACACCAGAAGGTACCCCTTGCACGAGCGCCCAAGCTAGTACGTACTGCATCGGTATTCTGAGGCCTTTGGACCGACCACTTTCACTAGAACGCAAATGAAAATAGGAATGAATAGGATAACGCACCATGTTGACCCCGCCACCGCGCTCATTTCCCGTATGAGATCGTATGCCATTTGAGGGATCAATATAAAAATATACTCCTTATATATCGTGCGTTTACTTCATCATGGTTGACATTAATTTCCTTTTTCTATACCAAAATTACTTCATCGTTTTTCTATGATAACAGTATCTAGAAGCTTCTTCCTTTTCTTTCCTGTAAACTGTATAAAATCTTGCTCTACCGATATAGGTTCAATCAGTTCAATCAAAGCAAAAATCGCCTCCATCATTATTTTTGCACAGATTCAATATGAGACATTCTAATTGCTTATTAGGATATTCTGTTAATACCTCAAACATATTCCTTTTTCCCATCTATTGTCACGCAGAATTAGGAAAATCTATAAATTCTCCCATTTAATAAGTCTTCATTGAGTCAGTGGCTTTGTAACAACTCTAGACACTAGCGGGACGTATTGATGTGGACCCACAAATCATATGCAGGAGCTAACGTCCGCTATATGAGTGTATGTCACCCAAAAGCCCCAATTACCGTTATTATGTCTATCAAAGATTTCCAGCCAAACTATCTACGACAAACATATCCCAGCACGCTGGCACACTGGTGCAGGATCGAGTTCTCTCGTGATGTAAATACAGAACCAGGATATCAGCAAATCTACTCTGACCATTACTTTCACTAAGTATTGATACGTGCTAAAAGGCGCGAGATCTCTGGTGCTTCATCTTCCTGCGCAAAGATCTTTACGATAACAACAGTCTTAGTCTCATTCCTGATAGATACCTAACTCTGTTTGACTTGCTAGAGTGATAATGTCAAATTATATATACCTAGAAATATGTTCATTGGACCTCCATGTGTGTGCGAGCTCAGTTTATTTTTGATACTGGCGGAAACTTTAATAAATGCTGCTCCTCACCAAATATAAATTCTAATTTATCGTGCATTACCCGCCATAAGTTTTAAATGATTTATTTTACAACAAGTAAAGTCTCATATTGTCACGCAAATATATTTTTCTCTTAAATAATTTGCCCTCATCGATTGATATTTCATAATTATGTTGAGCTATATTGATGGGATCCATAGGTTCATCTAACCACACATCAATATAATCACCATTTTCCATCGCCGTTTTAGACCTTATATCGTTATATAAATAAGCAGGCAACAATTCTTTACATTAATCATACAACTATGTCTCCTTGAAATTAGTATTATCTCTCTCCTATAGTATCATGAACATCGGCCATCTTATAAATCACATATACAGTTTCGATTTTACAAATAAAAAGCACCCTTACGGATGCTTTATATGTTATGCCACAACTGCTTCTATCGATGCAGTCGTCTTGTTGTTTTAGGTTTTTCCAACAATGAGTCATGCTATACACCCACGCAGTGTAAAACAAGTTTGTGAATCCATGCAGTGGAGCTAGGAGGCATTACGCCTATACGCCCAATCCTACAAGACCACCATTCACGCCTGCGATGGAGTTTCTAGTTAATGTTAATACGATCCATTAATTTCATGGAAATGCGACGCAAGTCGACGATAGCAGTCAAGTTGTCACTAGACACTGTAACAATGTGATTTTTGTCGCAGGTGGAGCACCTTCATTCATGCCTATACCTACAGCTGCTTCGGACGTGCCAAGGGAATCGTTAATGCCATCCCAACCATCATCACTGTATAACCTTCTTCTTTTGCTTTGCGGGCTAATCTGCTTTTGTCAGTTGGCATTACTACGCATGAACTTCATCATATACCAATTTCGCTGCTGCGCTCAGCATTTTACGGCTATCGCCAGTCATCATAACGATTTTTTTCACCTAACTCATGAAGTTCACGGATAACATCTTTTGCTTCTTCACGTCGGGTCTAATACAGATAACTGCTAGACAATACATTGGAAATAGCTAAATATAAATGGGAACAACCTTCTGGAAGGTTTTTCAAATTTAGCTTCTTCTCCCTGCGAATCGTTGTTTTCTCATCTCAAATATGAAGTGATAACTACCGATACGCACTTTGCGGTTACCCACTGGATGCAATACCGTGTGCTACAACATATTCTACTTTAGAGTGCATTTCTTTTATGGTAAATGATGATCGCGGCTGCTGTCACTACTGCTTTGCCATGGAATGAGGGAAATGCTCTTCCAAGCAACGCTAATGTCAACATTTCATCAGCATCATTACCGTTGAAAGGAATGATTTCTTGGAATACAGGTTCTGCTTTTTGTTAAAGTACCTGTTTTGTCGAATACGATCATATCTGCTTCTGCAATGCGCTCAAGAATTTACCGCCTTTTGACAGTGATACCTCGGTTGACGCTTCTTGCATAGCGGATAATACCGCCAATGGAATGGACAATTTCAATGCACAGGAGAAGTCTACCATAACGAAAGATAAAGCTTTCATCCAGTTGCGAGTTAAGGCAAAGGTAGCGAATGCACCTCAGAAACTCACTGGTACTAATTTATCTGCCATGCGGTATGCTTTTTGTTCCATACCAGACTTCATTTGTTCAGATTCTTCAATCAAGTTTACGATTTGTTCGAAACGAGTGTGTTTTGCAAGTGGTACGTACTTCGAAGGAACATTGACCTTCTTCTACAACTGTACCTGCATACACAGATGTGCCTGCATCACGACGAACTGGTTCAGGCCCCCAGTCATGGAGCTTTCATTCACAAGAACAACACCGTCCACAACTTGACCATCCAATGGCACGACTTCGCCTTGGCGAACCACTACGATATCGCCAACTTGTACTTCACCGATTGGTTTACTTACTTCTGCCATCTACAAGAACCCAAACTTTGTCTACGTTCAAAGACATACTTTCCGCAAGGTTAAGTACGGATTTACGTAATGTCCAGTCTTCCAAGATTTCGCCGATGCCTAATTAAGTACATCACAGCACCCGCTGTGGAGTAATCTTTTGTAACAATGCTGCACCGATAGCTACGCCATCTAATACTTCTACGGTCAATTTGCGTTTGCCACAATGTTTTCGATCGCTGTACCGATGAACTTGATACCGTCAAACCAGGACCACGCTGCTGCGATAGGCGCTGGTAACACAATTTTTACCGATATAAAGCAATGTTTTTATCGATCATTTCTTCTTTTGTAACGCTTGTTGACAAGGCGTGGTGAAGTTCATGCAATGCTGGTGCATTGGCTAAATCAAATCTTGTAATCCGAATAAAGCAGTTTTTCACTGCACTTTCATCACCACTATGTTGGATGATGATATCTCCAGAACGCGTATAGAAGTTCGCTTTTGTTAATGGCTTCACAGGCCATCAATGTATCTTCGATATATTGAGCCTGTGCGTCATTAAACTTACGTCCCTCAATGCGTACATGAAGACGACGGGACAAGCGTTGCAACATTTTAAATTGCATCATGAATTATTTTTCCCTTCTGTTAATACTTCTTCGTCACGAGTATCGTTGATTTCTTGTGCTTCAGCCAAGATGCTGTCTGTAGAAGCTTGTAATTTTTTCAGTAGTTCTTAAGATGCTATCTTTTGCACGAAGACCTGCTGCTACTACATTAGCATATACTTTGCGAGCATCTTTAGAAGTTAACACTTTCAAACCTACTGTAGCCTAAAGCTAAACCAGCTGCGAATACATTAGCATCTCTTAAAGTTTCTTTTTACGTTGAACATTGTTAGTTCCTTTCTGTGAACTCCGTCACATTAATACATGAAAATATATTACAATTAAAAATCATAAAGATAAGAGGGGCCCGTGTTATCGGAGTCCCTCTTACCAAACTTATGGTATAGAATTAGTTACTTTTCTACCGATCTGCATGACCACCACAGCCACATCCCGCTCTAGATTCAGAGGAGGAACCACATCCACCAATGCATCCGCCACAACCACCACCTGGAGCTTGTTGCGCTTTTATACTCGGTATGCAACATAGAGAACAGCTAGTAAACCAATTGCGTATACAATAACACTATCCATAGTATACACCATCTCCCTTCTCATTTTCAAGTACTTTTTGAAAAATATTTTTGCAAATGTAATAAACCGCATAATTAAGCCTTATTTTGAAATAAAATTTTTCTTATTCTCAACTTATTAAGTGGTTTAATATCATTATTGATTATTCTAACCCAAAGGCGCGTCCAATATGAACTGCTAAGAATGCACCAACCCAAGCTAGAGTACTAGTATACGCAAACACTGCAACAAACCATGTCCAGGAGTCAGTTTCACGTTTTAATACAGCCATAGTTGCTAAACATGGTAAGTATAATAAGGCGAATACCATCAAACCTAAAACCAATAGATGGTGTGAAGTCCGGATCATACAAGAACTCTTCCAATGTTGTGGAATCATCTTCACTAGCTTCGATCGCATAGATTGTACCTAATGTACTAATCATTACTTCTTTTGCTGCTACTGCCGCAACTACTGCGATATTAACACGCCAGTTAAATCCAAGCGGTTCTGTTACTGGTTCAATGAAATGACCAATTTGCGCTGCATAGGATTGTTCAATTTTTCTTTTACCTTGTTGAAGCATCCGATTCTTTTGATTTCATCTTCTTCTGCTTTTATGGTTTTACATAGAGTCCAAGCCACTGGATACAACTCTTCAGATTTTAGCTCTGCAAAGTAAGCGAGGCTCTTCTACTGTTTCTTCAGTTGCTTCTGCTCCATCTTGAGCTGGTTCTTCTGCAGCAGCTTCTTCCTCTTCTTTTGGATCGTCTTTATGCTCTTCATCTAAAGCAAGCATTTGATCGTAAATAGCAGTGACTTTATCTTTATCTTCATCATTTGCTAATTTTTGCTTCTTCAAGGATGGTATCAGCTTTTTGCTCGTGCATAGCTGTTACTTCCGCTTTTGCAGCATCAAAGTCTTGAAGTATTCTACATCTTGTGGGAAGGATGTCAAGAACCAAATAAGTACAGATGCTGCCAAGATAAATGTACCTGCTTTTTAAGGTACATTACGGAACGTTCCCACATATGGATACCTAGAGAACGAAGTGTTGGCATGTGATATGGAGGCATTTCATTACAAATATGGCTCTGCTTCACCTTTAAATACATACGTACGAAGTACTTTGCAGTCACAACAGCTACTAAAATACCTAATACATAGATACAAGTAAGATTGTTGTGTACATCCACTGAGAATAAGGCTGATGCTAATAATGTATATACTGGTAAGCGAGCACTACAACTCATAAACGGAGATACGAGAATCGTAATCATACGGTCACGAGGGTTATCTAGGAATACGAGCACCATGATAGATGGTACATTACAACCAAAAACCCTAATAGCATAGGGATGAACGATTTACCATGTAATCCCTACGCCACGCATTACGCGGTCGATAACGAACGCTGCACGCCCTATATATCCAGTATCTTCTAAGAAAGAAATACATACGAATAATAGAACGATGTGAGGAGATAAAGCTAATAACAGCTCCTACACCACCGATGATACCATCATTAATCATAGATTTTTAACAAACCATCTTCTAAGTTAGCCCCGATAAAGTCTGTCAACAATTTGAACGCATCTTCCAACCATCCTTTTGGATGCCTGCAACGTTGATAACTCAAAATAGAACATTACCCACATGATGAATGAAGATTGGAATACCCTAACCAACGGTTCGTTAAAATTTTATCGATATTATCGGATCGAGAATCTTTATGTTCTGGTACCACTTCTAGAATATTGTTGAATACGTCTACCGACGGTGACGGTATTCTTGGAATACAATATCCATATCAACAGATTTATTCAATTCTGTGCGCAATGCTTCTGCTTTGCTCAACACCACACCGGTTTGTCTAAATCTTGTACTTTTTCTATGATATCTGTATCTGCTCCAACAATTTGATAGCTACCCAGCGATGTGGATAACGACCAGTGTCAAGTTTAGCCACTTCTGTTTCTAATTCTGCGATAGCGCTGGCTCTAATACGTCGCCATAGTTAACACGCACATTAGGGATTTTACGCTCTTTAGATACTTTACAATACCACGTAGTGCACTTCTGTACCTTTTATTAGTACGTCCAATAGTTTCTACTACTGTGGAACCTGTTAATTCTTCTAATTTTTAATGTTAAACTGTAAACCCATTTCTTTTTGCTACGTCTACCATGTTCAATACAAGTAGCATCGGTTGTTCTAGTTCAATTAATTGCGCAGTTAAGTATAGGTTACGTTCTAAATTAGACGCATCCACTACATTGGCAATCAATTCTGGATTTTCATTGATGATAACGTTACGTGCTACCAATTCATCAATAGAACGTGCTGTTAAAGGTATGTACCTGGTAAGTCGATGATTTCAATGTCATAACCATCGATTTTTGCATCCCCAAGTTTTTCTCTACTGTAACACCTGCGTAGTTACCCTACGTGTTGACGGGACCCCGTCATATTATTAAATATACTTGTTTTACCACAGTTAGGGTTACCCGCTAAAGCAACCTCAATCTTGGTATGTGTAGTTGTCTGCCATTTTTAGCAATTCTCCTTATTGGACTTCAATATCAATCATTTGTGCTTCACTTACGCGAGTGATAACTCGAAGTTTTTCACTTTGATTTCCACTGGGTCTGCCAATGGCGCATACTTCATAACGCACTGCATGTTCCTGGTACAACAACCATGTCCACCAAACGATGTCTTGATGTTGCCAGTTCCATTGATAGCTACAACAGTACCAACTCACCTGGCTTCATCTCCGAAAGTTTCTTAACCATAGTACACCTCCCTACATATAAAAACAAAAACAACCAAACCTATCATATATTTTTATATGAATAATATTTATATTATAGCACATTATAAGAGATAATCAATAAAGAATCTCATTTTATTTTCATTATTTTTAAAATTATAAATCTATTTTATCAAGTAGTATGTATATGATACAGCTATTTGTAAAGGTTATATCAACTATGCTATTTTTATCATTATCAATATACTCCTTAATTAATAATGATATAAGAGCAGCATGTTTCTCATTATCTATTGTTTTACATCTTAATTATGCAACTTATTCTGTGCCTTTGCCCTCTTGTCAGGTCCTCTGTATTTATAACTAGACCATCTATTTCCTATTGTTCCTTTCCTATGTGAAAGAACTTTCACGGACCCACTATCTAGAAGTATGATATAATAATACTATTAGTCATTTAGAAACGGAGATACATTATGAAATCTTTTCAACTTAGGCATCGTGCCCGAACTGATACAAGCATTACAAAAGGTGAGGTGTAAAAGAACCGACCCCTATCCAAGAAAAATCGATTCCCCTCATCTTCAAAGGACAAGATGCAGACTGCCAAAGCGCAAACGGGAAACTGGAAAAACCTTGGCATTCTTATTGCCATTATTACAACGCATCCACGTAGATGTACAACAGGAGCAAGCCCTTATCATCGCCCCTACTCGTGAGCTAATCCAACAAATTGCAGAGGAAGCACGCCATTTTAGGTGCTATTTTAGGAGTAGATGTGTTACCTCATCGGCAGCAGAACCATCGAAGGACAATTGCAAAACTAGGACGCCGCCCTCATGTGATCATCGGCACTCCTGGTCGTTTGCTGGATCACGTCAACCGTGGTACGTTGCACTTAAACTCCATCCGCCGTGTCGTGTTGGACGAAGCGGACCAAATGCTTCATATGGGATTCTTGCCAGATATTGAAAAGCTCATCAGTAGGCACTGATGGTAAACGTCAATTGTTGATGTTCTCTGCTACGATACCTGATAAAAATCCGCAACTTAGCAAAAAGCATATATGCAAAAACCTACCTCTGTTACTGTACAAGGAGAAAACATTACCCTCGACACTATTGAACAAAAAGTATACATGATGGAAGAACAAGATAAAGTAAACCGTCTTGTGGCAATGTTAGAGACAGACAATCCGTATCTTGCTATCGTATTCTGTAATACAAAAGAAGGCGCTATTAAATTCGGCTTATGATTTGGCCCGTAAAGGTGTGGAACTCGGTGAAATCCATGGCGATATGACGCAAAGGTCGCCGCACGCAAGTGTTGAAAGAATTCGCCAAAGGCAATCCCACCAATCTTAGTGGCTACCGATATTGCGGCGCGTGGTATCGATATCGAAGGAGTGAGCCAGTGTACAACTTTCGATGTGCCTCATGACATGGCTTACTACATCCACCGCATCGGCCGTACAGGTCGTGCCGGTTCTACTGGTGTTGCTGTAACTTTCGCTACGCCAGCCGAAGAAATTTCGGTGCGCCGCATCGAACGATCCATCAAGCAACATTAACAGAAATATACAAAGATGGTCAAGTAAAAACAAAGGGATCAGCTTTTAGCACCTAGAAGAAAGCAGCTAGCAAAAACCTAAAATTAAAAGCACCTACCAAGCGACAAAAGCGAAAAGCCCATAAAGCTCGTGGCCACAAAGGTGCCAACACAAGGTACGCCGCTAAAATCCAGTGGCACTAGCGGTCGTGGTAGAGAAACGATAGATTTCTAATGTGCCTTATTTTTCCAAAAAGGTTAGCATTCTATCATTTCCTATACATAAAGAGCACTATAGCAAACTAACCGCTAATAAAATAGAGGAAAGTTGATCGACACATATCAACTTTCCTCTATTTTTCTATATTTTGCAATCTTTTTATTTATATCTTACTAGGACGAGCCAGTATGTTTATTTCCGATTCACATAGATAGCAGGCTTTCCATCTACATCGGCACAGCTTGTTCGACATCCTTCTCCTTCGCTACATTTCCACACGGGCTCTGGTTGTGACTCATACTGTACAAGGTATCCTTTTTACATCGTGGGCACGTATATTCCTTATGCGTATCATCCAAGACTTTTGCCGCTCGCCATTGGCATCGGTGGCATCATCTCTTCCCTAGGTCTTTGTGACATCGCCACTTTAGCCATTGTTGACGAATCTCCATTTGTAATTTTTGATACTCCAGCAATTGGTACGTTTTCCTTAGACGATGACACATTTTCCGTGTATTTACAGGTTGGAAACCCTGAACATCCATAAAACTCCCCAAATTTCCCTTTCCGTAAGAGCAACTCTCCTGTTTTACACTTAGGGCAAGAGCGTCCCGTTGGCTGCGCTGTGGACGGATTCCGGTTTTGTCCTTTTCGCCCTGACTCTGTCTTTAGGCATAGGAACCTTCGCCGTCTTTCCTACTCGGTGTTTTACATCTTCAATGAGTTGTACAACAAATTTTGTTTGGTCTTCTAAAAATACATCAAAGTGCTTCGTTTCCTTCACTCATCTTCGCTAAGCGCTCTTCCCACTGTGCCGTCGCATCAGGGTACAGCAAGGAATCCGGTAGTGCATCTACTAAGGCATAGGCAGATTCTGTAGGAATTAAGGTTTTCTTTTTCCCCTCTTCTTTGAGGAAAGGATTCTTTTTATTATGGATTAAATCTTCAATAATCGTAGCACGTGTGGCCTCTGTTCCGATACCGGATACATCTTTTTAATTGTTTTTAACTCTTCATCTTTTTACATATTTGTGAATTTCCTTCATCGCTTGTACTAAGGTAGCCGATGTAAAACGACTTGGCGGTTTTGTTTTTCGCTGGTCCACCTTTGCTATCCTTCGCCGTCACAGTATCCCCTTTACGCACAGCTGGTAAAGACTTTTCTTCATCGTCTTGATTCTCTTCCGGTTCTTCTAGACTTTACCTTTTTATATAATGCTTTCCATCCCAAATCTATAACGACACGTCCCGTTGTGGTAAACAGTTCCTCTTGGTGCGTCACTTCGATACGAGTATGCTCATATACATGCTCTGGGTAAAATTGTGCTATAGGCTTGCGCAATGAGGAAATAAATATTTTGCTCCCCTTTGATAAGGTATGCGTGGGCAACGTACAGTGGTCGGAATAATGGCATGATGGGCCGTAACTCTTTATCATTCCAGGCACGGCTTTTTAATAGCAGGGATTACTATCCTTGCCCATGCAGCTAATTCCTTATGTCCCATGTTGACCAAATTTGACAGGATTGCTTTTTCCATCTGAAAGTTGGTTCACTGGCAAATATTCACAGTCTGAACGGGGATAGGGATGTATTTCTTCTCATATAGTTTCTGTGCGATGTCCAATACTTCCTGTGGCGTATAGTTATATAGCTTACCCGCTACAATTTGTAGTGATGATAAGGAAAAAGGCAGCCGTTGTCCTTCCTTTTTCTTTTTCTTTTCCACTAAAGAAACTATACCTTCTGGTGATTGCATCAAACGGTCACGCAAGTCATTAAGAATCGTCTGATCTAACATATGCCCATCAGGATCCAATCCTTGTTGCGTATCTTTCGGCTTCAAGTGGCCCAAAAGACTCCTTTTTCATGTCCATATTGTACTTGCAACACGTAATATTCCTACAGGCACAAAGTTTTTGTAGCTCTCGTTCTCTCCTGTACTACCAATGCCAAAGTTGGCGTTTTCACACGACCAATCGGAAAGGTCACTTTGTTTCCTAAATGCTGTTGCTCTAACGTATAGGCCCGAGATAAATTCATCCCCATCAACCAATCCGCACGAGATCGTGCTAAGGCAGAATCTTTTAAAGGTTGGTATTTCTTATTATCTTGCATATGCTCTAATGGGCGTAACGCATAGATTTTTCATCTAACGCATTGAGTAGAATACGCTCTACTGGTTTGGTATTCCCCAAATAATCTAGCATTTCATCTATCAATAGTTGACCTTCCCTATCCGGGTCACCTGCATTCACAATGGTCGTCGCTTTTTTGATTAAACCACTAATGACCTTAAACTGCTTAGCACTAGATGTTTTTACTTTTAACTTCCATACCGTTGGCAAGATAGGCAAGGAGTCAAATCTCCAATATTTATATTTCTCATCATAATCACCTGGCTCTATTTGTTCTAGCATATGTCCAAAGGCCCAAGTAATCACATCGTCACCTTGTACGATATAGCCATCATGTCGCTTAGCATTCTGCGGGTTCGGTAACACTGGCTTAATTCTCTCCCTACACTAGGCTTTTTCTGCAATAAATAAACGCATATGCTCCCTCTTCCTATCTACTACTATGTATTACTATGTATTACTATGTATTACTATCTATTATTATCTTTTACTTGTATATTACTTTTTCTTACCATATAGTTTCTTTTATGCTGGATTTTTATTATACTATGATTGCACCCCAAAATGATACTTCTCTACCTATCTTGTATAATCCTTTTAAAATTTCCTATCAGTGTTACTTTTTGCATAGATTGTGACCCTATTCATAGTACAAACCATTCCTAACTATAACTCTACATTTCTCAACTTTCACTATCCAATCCTATACAGAGAGGGCTCAAATAGTATATAATTTTAAAGATATGAAAGTATATACCATACACATGGATTAATAGAGGTGAATTATGACATTTTTAGAAGAAGTAACTCGGCGCCGTACGTTCGCCATCATTTCTCACCCAGATGCGGGTAAAACAACATTGACAGAAAAACTATTATTATACGGTGGTGCTATCCACTTGGCAGGGATCTGTTAAGTCTAGAAAAACTCAAAAAGTATGCCGTATCTGACTGGATGGAAATTGAAAAGCAACGTGGTATCTCTGTGACGAGTTCTGTATTGCAATTTGATTACGATGGTCATCGTGAACATCCTAGATACCCTGGTCACCAAGACTTCTCTGAAGATACGTACCGCACTTTAATGGCAGCGGATAGCGCTGTCATGTTGATTGACGTGGCAAAAGGTGTGGAAGCACAGACAAAAAACTATTCGCCGTTTGTAAAGAACTGGTATTCCTATTTTACCTTCGTCAACAAAATTGACCACTTCGGACGCAATCCATTCGATTTGATGGAAGAAATCGAAAACTCTCTCGGCATTCGTGCTGTTCCTAGAACTGGCCTGTAGGTATTAACGGCGAATACCAAGGTGTGTACTGACCGTGAAACGAACACTGTCGAATTGTTTGAAAAAGACGAGTCCCATGGTCAAAAAGAAACTTGCCTCCACCAAAGGCGATGTGCACGACCCAGCATTCCGTGAACTCTTGGGAGAGGAAGACATCAATCCTTTAATCGATGACATTGAACTTCCTCGACGTAGCGGGTGATGCATCTCGATTTAGAAAAAGTAAAAGCTGGGGAGTTAACACCAATGTTTTTGGCTCTGCCATGACAAACTTCGGTGTCAAACCATTCCTTGAAAAATTCTTGGGAACTAGCTCCTATGCCAGCGCCACGTGTAGCCCAGAAGAAACGGTAGAGCCTACATCTGAGGACTTCTCTGCCTTCGTCTTTTAAAAATCCAGGCAAACATGAATCCAAAACCACCAGCTGATCGTATCGTATTCATGCGTATTTGCTCTGGTAAGTTTGAAAAAGGCATGAATGTGCTACACCAACAATCCGGTAAAACATTGCGCTTATCTCAACCGCAACAGTTCCTTGCCACGGAACGAACTATTATTGATGAAGCATATCCTGGGGACATCATTGGTGTCTTCGATGCAGGTACCATGGGGGTAGGGGATAGCTTATGTGCATCCAATCACAAAGTGACCCTTCAGTGACTTCCCTGTATTCCCGCCAGAGTTCTTCGCTCGTGTCACACCAAAAGATTCCATGAAACGGAAACAGTTCTTAAAGGGTATGACGCAATTAGCACAAGAAGGGGCTGTACAGATCTTTGAACCGCTCTACTCCATGGATTCCTTTGTAGTAGGTGCCGTAGGTATGCTTCAATTTGAAGTATTACAATACCGTTTGAAACACGAATACGGCGTTGATCTTGTGAACAATTCCTTACCATATGGCGTAGCTCGCTGGATTGATGGTGAGGTCGATGTGAACAGCTTAAAAGGTATGGACAATGCTATGATTGTAAAAAGATAATCGTGGTCGTCTCGTAGTTCTTATCTCCAACGAATGGCAAATGGGTTGGGTTGTAGAACGAAACCTGACGTGACATTCTTGCATGCGCCTAAATTAGAAGCATAGCATATTCTATACTTAGATATACAAATCACTAAGGTTTCGTCATACTACCTGTAACAGAACAAGAGTATAGTATAGTATTTTAAATAAAAAGTATTGCAACCAAATAGCTTCAATAAAATAGAGGAAAGTCGATCAAAAGTATCAACTTTCCTCTATTTTTATATTTTAAGTGCCAAAAATATCGTAGTCCTCTTTATACACATATTTTGTGGTAAATTAAGTATCACATATCGCCTAGAACAACGGTTCCAAATCTGCCAAGCCTTTCAAATTCCATTCTAACAATTTATCATGCATCCGCCACATAAAGGCGTTTTCCCATGGATAATGTAAGCGAACCCAAAAGTTTTGGAATGGTGTTTCATTAAAGAATACAGCTTGTCGTGGCAAATTAAATACATCTTGTCCAGGTTTAACATTCCCAGCTTGTACCGTAAAGGCCATACGATAGCCACTTTCTTTTGCAATTGTATCTATGTCTTTATTAGCGAATCCACCAGGATATGCAATATAACGCACTGGTTGCCCCATACGATCCTCTAATACAGCTTTTGAGCTAACCAATTCATCACGAGCTCGATCTAAAGACATATTACGCAAATCTTTATGATTGACCGTATGACTTTGGATATCTATGCCATTAGCTTGCATTTCCTTTAGTTGTTCTATATTCACAAACCGACTTTCACCAAATGCACTAGTTATCATAAACAAAGTAGCTTTCATATTATATTCCTTTAAGATTGGAAATGCATGTTTATAGTTATCTATATAGCCATCATCAAACGTAATCAACACCGGCTTATCTGGTAATTCCGTTCCCTTCGTCACGTAATCGTACAACTCATCCATAGTGATTGTATGATATCCCTCATCATGAAGATATTGCATCTGTTTTCTAAACTCTTCTGGAGGTACTACTAAGGAATGGCGAATCCCTGTATCAACACGATGATAATTCAATACAGGCACCCCTACAGCCTTGTAATCCCAAGATCGTTGGTACTGTATTCGAAATATAAACCAATGACTATGATAAGCCCTATTATCCCTATAATAATTCGTTTCACATTAACCTCACTCTTAGTAACTTTACCTATTAGTCATAATGAATTTTACAACTCTCTACATCTATAACTTCTATAGTATCATAGATAGACAAATTTATCAGTCTTTTTCATAAAAATTACACCTAATTCTATGTTATCCATCATTTACTATATTTTTATTATATAAATTTCGCAACAATGATATGATGATAACGCAATAATGATGATCTATGTATACTTCATGCACTATTAAAGATATTCTATCTCTCCCTAATTTCCAATATTCTATAGAATTTTTAATTTAATTGTTTGCAATTTATATAAAAATTTTATTATAGTAATTCTATGAAAATATAGCATAAAAAAAGCAAACTATATCGAAAATTCAATATAACTATATTTCCTTTTTCATGATATGATAAGGGCATAAGTTTTATCTTAATAGCATCTTGTTCCAAAGGGGTTGTATTATGAAAGGTCTTATTGACTTAAGTCTAGTCAACGGAGTCTGGACACTAAAACTGTCTATGATTCAAACTGTAGCATTAGCTATTGTCACATTATACTTAGGGAGTTTATCAAAAAACATTCTCCATTTTTACAACGTGTGAGCATGCCCGCACCAGCTGTTGGTGGTCTACCCTTTGCCTTTTTATGTGCATTTCTATCATTTTATAAAATTGTAAATATTACCTTTGATAGCGCCTTACAATCATTTTTGATGTTGGCATTTCTTTACCACGATCGGTCTTATGGCGAGTCTAAATGTGCTGAAAAAGGCGGTGTTGCTATCATTTTTCTGGATCGTATGTACTATCTGGATTGTGTAGTTCAAAATGGCGCTGGTATCATGATTGCCAAAGCGATGGGCATTGAGCCAATTTTCGGCATCATGGCTGGTTCTGTTTCCATGATGGGTGGTCTGAGTACCTGCAGGTGCTTTTCCGGACCTCATTTTGAAGAGCTAACTGGTGTACCTGGTGTAGCTTCTGCTGCTATTGCTGCCGCTACATTCGGTATGGTAGCTGGTACATTACTAGGTGCACCTGTCGGTGATCGCATTATTAAAATGCATAATGTCCCTACTCCTGTAGAGCACCCTGAATTATTAGAAGCTGACGGTATTGATATTAACGAAAATGACTCCGAAAAGTAAATTATTCGATTTACACGCTGATGCATGTCATTGCTTTCGTAGGGTATTTCTTTAGGGGCTTGCACCTTGGTAAGTGCGCTACTTTCCTCCCTATTAGGCCCATTACCTGCCTACATCAGTTGCCATGATCGTTGGAGCATGCATCCGCAATTATGCCGATTTCACTGGTCATATTACAATTAATAGTGCTGCTTTTAGATGCCGTTTCAATGTATCTTTGAGTATCTTCGTTACCATGGCTATCAATAGTCTAAAAATTAGCTCAACTAGTTGACTTGAGCCTTACCTCTTATGGCAATTTTTAGCTGCACAAATGGTGTTGATTACTATCTTTGCATACTTAATTTACTGGTTATTCAAACGCAACTACGATTCTGTTATGTTAGGTGCTGGTGCTATTGGTTTCGGCTTAGGTGCTACACCGAAATGCTTTGGTAAATATGTTATCATTAGCTTCTAAATATGGTCCATCTCCAAAAGCATGGTTAGTCGTATCCTTAGTAGGTGCCTTCTTAATCGACTTTACTAACGCATTTTTTAATCACATTTATGGCGAAACTAATTTAAATAGTACACACATATCCTGTATTACATAAAAGGTTCTGACCAACAGTGTCGGAATCCTTTTTCTATACAATAGATCTTTCTTATTGTAACTCTCATCATATAACCACTACTACATGACAAAAGGGGACCGCTAAAGCGACCCCTTTATTTCTATCGTACTGCTTTACTAGCTAGGCAAGCAATATACATTTACTTACCTTCTTGATCCAGTTCATACCAAGCATTACCAATAAGAGCAAATTCATCTAATGTAAATGTCTCACCTCGACGAGATCCATCAATATTTGCTTTTGCCAAGATAGCTTCGATTTGTTCTTTTGCTTAGTCCTGTAGTCTTCATCGTATTGCTGAAGGTTTTACGACGTTGCGCAAAACCGGCTTTCACAGCACGGAAGAAATAGGCTTCACTATGGACTTTCACAGGCGGTTCACTGCGCAATGGGCAACAAATCACTGCACTAGTTACCTCAGGAGCCGGCAAAAATGCCTTTGGCGGCACATCCGCTGACAATATATGGGTCTGTGTAATATTGCACCGCCACTGATAAAGCTCCATACATTTTTGTACCTGGCTTTTGCAATCATGCGCTCTGCCACTTCTTTTTGCACCATTACCACTAACCGTTCAATAGGCAATTCAGATTCTGGCAAGGACATAATACGGTGTTGTGATGTAATACGGTAAATTCGCTACCACTTTAAATGGTTTGTGATCCATTAATTCTGGGATGTTGACTTTCAATACGTCTCCATGAATAATCCGCACATTATCGTACGCCTCTAAGGTTGTATCTAGAACTTCTAACAAGCGTCTATCTAGCTCTACAGAGGTCACATTAGCCCCACTTTGTGCCAAACCTTGTGTTAAGGTACCAATACCAGGACCTACCTCTAATGCAGCATCCCTGCCTCTAATTCCGCAGCCTGCACAATCTTATCCACCACAGTACGCTTAATCAAAAATTTTTGCCCTAATTTTTACTCATTTGAATGCCAAAACGCTTACATATATAATGCACAACCTCTGGACTTGCAATGACTGATTCTATCATGAATACTCCTATTATTTCTCTTCCTCTTCTAGAAGTGCTTTTGAAAAAAATATGTCCCGACTTATGCCATAATGGTTTAAACGGTACAAGAACTGTTTCCCATTACCATAGCCTATACCAAAGCTTAGCACCGATACGAGCTCTCATTGTTGCACTACTAGAGCCTCCACTCAAATCATGTTGCACTAAATCTTGCATGGTAAATAGCTCGGATGATTCTATGGATTCTATGTAAGTACCTCTAAAGCCTTGCGTATAGACTCAGGGACTAACTTGCTCAATTCCAATATCATCATTCGCATAGGCTTCCTCTCGTGGCACAAAGGCATGCTGAGCCAACGGGAATCGCTTGTTAAAAACCGCCGAATACGCTCACCTGCGTAATCTGGATCCGTCAAAATAATGATCCCTCTCTTTTCATAAGCATCCTTAATCCGACTAAGCACAGGCTTACGCAAATTAAACCCTTCCGTAGCAATACACTCTACCTCTAAGGCTTGTTGCACCCGTTGAATATCTGATTTTCCCTCAACCACCAAGACCTGTTTTAACATAAGCTCCTCCACAATATAATATTCTATTATTATACATACATCGAAACCTATAGCATGCCCTAACAAATATAACACATGCTAACAGCGAACCACATATCCTTCTACATTCCCAAATAGCACTATCTCCCTCCTGAGGAACGTAGTTATGAGTAGAACGTCTTGTGGCACTTTATCATCATACATGCACACACAAAAGACCGCAATATACCTCCGAAGAAACATTATGAAATACCGTTTCTGAGGGGGTGTATTGCGGTCTGAACTTTATTCATTTATCTACAAACTACCACAAGACAGAATATCATTGCAAGTGACAATTCATTACGTAGTGCCGTTTGTGAAGGAATGTGCCGTACTCTTCAACCAATATAAAGTTAAAAACAAAACGCCATAGATACGTAGACTAAGAAGAGAGGATATATACGTCTACAGTTCTTCGCCCAAATTGAATAGCAGATCCATAATCTTCCAACACCACATCAATACGATTTCCCACGATATCTCCACCTGTATCTGCTGCAATTGCCTCACCATATCCTGGTATAAATACACGTGTTCCTAATGGAATCACACTAGGATCAACAGCCACTATTCCATGACGTACCTGAACGCCAGTTGCGGTGATCCCATCACCACCACCATCTGTTGGTAAGTATGCTGTAGCTTCCCATAGTAATAACGTTTTTTTACATGCCTTTCCACCTCTGATGATTCCATCGGCTTAGGGTCCTGTACGGATTACCTTAGGGTTTCATTGAAGTAATTGTTGTACGCTGTATCTCTTTTGTATCAACTATTTTCCCATGCTTATAATAGACTTCTTCCTGAACTTCATCAATCCCTGGTCTACCTTCTTGTACCACTTCTTCCATTCCACTTGGTAATGTGTTTACTCGTTCATATTGTGCCTCTATTGGTGCTTCTACTTGTCTTGTTTCTAGATGTTTATTAGTGAACCCATAGTTCCACATAAATCCGAGACTGTAACAAAGACTGTAGTAACAGTGTAAGCATGAGCAATGCTTTTTGCTTTTTCTGTAGTATCGATTTGTCATCTAGTACCTCCATGGTTGGTATTCTACCACAGGTGGATAGATAAGGTCAAACATACGCTCTTAAACCCCATTATAAAAGCCATTTGTTATACTCATTCATTTCATCCAATCAATTTTTATCTCTCATCAGTCTTTTAAAAAGTGGACACTTTAACTTGATTAATTCAACCACTTTTTATATTCATGCATTCTCATTACCACATAGGCATCTATAGTTAGCATATATAACATACCATAAACTTATACACATCTCAAAGCCTGTGTATAACTATATCCACAGGTCTAATAGTATATCTGTTTTATTTCCAAACAGACTTACTGCTATAAAGAAATTCCTCTTTTTATTGATAATGCAAAATAGGTATGATACGCATTTTTAGTAATACCTCATTCCTAAAAATCATAAACTGTCACATTCATCCCAAAAATTAGCTATAAATTACACGAATTGTGTTATTTATAACTAATTTTGTTATTATTATAATTATTTATAATTTTTATAACTCAAAGAGCTTTCTATATGTGGTATCACTCAAATAAATGGGATTCTACTTAGGGATGTAATACCGCTCAGCTTTATAGACGCTTAAACTAAATACCTACTAGTGTATTTTAAATCACTCTACTTCAATCGATTTACTTAGTATCAGGAGTCGCATCAAGTTCTAAAATAGGGTCCCACGCTCCTAATTCAGCAAGATTTTTCAGCAGTATCTATATCATTAGGGAGCATAAATGAAAGCTGTGCACACACTTTATTTTTCTTTAGCTATGACTTTACGATAAGAACCATCAGCCCGCATAATATGGGCTTTTTGATTATCTCCTAGATACCTCTCTAAAATCGTGTGCAATTCCTTCTGCAAACCTTTATCTTCCACAGGTATCATAAGTTCAACTCGTCATTTTCAAATTTCGTGGCATCCAATCAGCACTCGATATATAATAAAGGGTTTTCCATGTGATTTTTAAAGTATAGAATCCGATGATGTTCTAAAAACGCCCTACAATGGGATCGAACTGTAATATTGTCACTAACCCCTCAATACCTGGTCTAAGTGTACAAATACCACGAATAATTAAATCAATTTTGACACCCTTACAGGATGCTTCGTATAGTTTAGCACTAATTTCCTTTATCTAGTAAGGAGTTCATCTTCGCAATGATATACCCTTCTTTGCCGTGCTCCCACAGCTCGTATTTCGCCTCAATTAATTCCATCAAAGAGGAGCGCAATGTCAATGGCGCAACAATAAGATGTTGCCACTGTTGAGATTCTGCATATCCTGAGATAGTATTAAAGAACAAAGAACTATCATCCGCATAGGACTCACGACAGGGTTAATAATCCGCAATCTGTATAATATTTTTGCAGTTTTGCCGATTATAATTACCTGTAACAAAATGCATATATCGACGTAGCACATCACCTCTTTTACGCACTACCTAGTAATTTTTAGAATGCGTCTTAAGACCTCTCAAGCCATAAATAACATGACAGCCAGCTTTTTCTAATCGCCGTGCCATAATAATGTTATTTTTCTTCATCAAAACGGGCTTTTACTTCCATCAGCACTGTAACCTGTTTCCCTAATTCTGCAGCTTTCACTGGGGCTGCTACAATGGAGAATCGCCACTGACACGGTACAAGGTTTGCTTGATAGCCAATACATCCGGGTCCACTGCTGCTCTGTTATGAAATTCTTCCACCATGGAAAAGAGTCAAAAGGATGATGAAGAAGTCTATCCTTTTCACGAATATAATCAAAGATAGCTGGGTTCCTCGCTCCGTTACGCAAGGGAGTTCTCGCCGTGTAAAGCAGGATATCTTAAATGGTCGTAACTCGGTAGATTACAAAATTCTCCAAAGGAGGCGACGTCTAAAATTCCTTCTGCTATATAAACGGCCTCCTTTTTCGCTTGTAACCCTTAGTAAAACAAATTCTAGTAACTGCGGATCGTAATGTTCACATACTTCCCACACACGCACTTCACCACGTCGACGGCGACGAAGAGATTTTTCAATTTCTCGCAATAAATCTGTTGCTTCTTCTTCAATATCTAAATCGGCATCACGGGTCACGCGAAGGTTGTAAAGGAATCGATATGATGACCTGCAAAGAAATCTTCACAGTAATAGTTAATGACATCTTCAACATAACAAAATGGCGATGTATGTCATTGGGTACTTTAATAATCCGATCTAAGACAGAAGGGATTGGTAATATAGCCATCTTCTCTTGGTCTTTATCATGAATGGGGAATTGTGTAACCACTGGGTCAATGTTTTATTCACCAGAAATGGAAATGGATGGCTGCATCCACAGCCAGTGGTGTAACAACAGGAAAGATATGAGTACGAAAATATTGATATAACCAACGCAGTTCATTTTCTTTTAAAATCTTTTACTTTGACAAAGTGTAACCCTTCTTTTTGAAGTCGTTTTTAAAATATCATGAAAGTACATATATTGCAAGGATACTAATTTTTGTAGCTTCACTAATTTGCCTTTAGTTGCGCTTTCGCATCCATATGTGCGGCATCGTATTTTAATGATTCCACTCTGTTCTTGATGGCGTAATCCAGATCGCGGATCGTAAAAACTCGTCTAAGTTAGAACTGCCTATAGTTAAAAATCGCAGTTTTTCCATAAGAGGATTGCTTCTATCGATAGATTCTTGTAAGACTCTTTGGTTGAATTTCAACCAAGACAATTCCCGATTAAAATAATGACTTGGATTATCAAAGTCTTTCATAGTATCCTCTAACCCAATTTCCAATGTACAACTAGCTCACGTCTAAACTCTTTTTTACATTGCTTTTTCAACTTTTCAATGGCCATCTCCATCATAGAAATATGGCTCAACTGTTTGACTTCTACATATACATCTATTCTTTTATCTCCAATGTGACTTTGAATGGAGGTAATCGTTCGTTCATGGCTCTCGTCAAAGAGCTTCTGCTAAGGCCAATGGAAAAGCAAGTTTATGAATAATATCTCTATCCCCTTCTTTCAAAAATGGAAACGTAGGGGAGTTTTTAATGAATTTACTATTCGCTCCATGAGAAAAGGCCGCGATAAAAGCACTCATTAACTGTTCACGATGAGATAATCCATACAGATTACTATTTATAATCATATACGCACTATGCCTAGCATGACTATAATAATTAATTTGCTTTCCTAAGTCATGTAATAAAGAGGCTACTCTTAATATGATTTTTAGACGATCCCCTTTGGCATGAGCACTTTCCACTGTTTAAATATCTGTTGCGACATATGCTCTATATATTGTGCATGTTCTACATCATGAGGGTTAAAGCTCGTAATACATTCAAGCTAGAATGAGTAGCTAAATCATCAATAATGCCTTCATTTCCTAAATAATGATGTCCATAATATTGAAAGAACAAACCATCTCGCAACCCACAACCACTGACAATCATAGAGGTAGCTTTAGTGTATTCCATTACTTCCATGATAACCGCCATACCAGCCACAATGATATCCGCTCGTTCAGATGATAGGCCGGAGATTTTTCTTCCTTCCCATGGTGTTTCCTTAATCCGTTTTAAACAGTTCTACCATGGCTGATTTCTTCACTTTATAATTATGGAGCCGTGGAATTGGATAATTCTGCTCTCGTTGGTCCATTTTTGCAATATTTCGGGCTGTACCACCAATGCCTATGAGCGGTAACTTCAAATTTTTAACCAACTTTCACCATATAATACATGCTGAATATGGGCAATCATAGTATCATACTCAGATTTTGTAAATTCCAAACCTGATTTAAATTGACCTGTCATCACAAGAGCACCCATAGGAAGACTAACCGATTTTTTCAATTGTCTATCCTGAATTAAACTAATCTCAATACGCGCCTCCTAGATCGAAAGACAATAAAAATCATCTAATCCGATAGTATTCACCACTCCTAAAAGCCTAAATATGCTTCTTCTTCACCACTGATAGTCCGTAAGTCAATCCCCGCCTCAGTATAGACATGACGGATAAATTCTGCTCCATTCTTAGCTAATCGTACAGCCGCTGTAGCAATGCCTTGAATCTCTGTAACTCCCATAGCCTTCGCCATATGAGACAAAGCCTTTAATGTTTTTAATAGCTCGTTCCATAGCGGATTTCGTCAACATTTGGTGAGTCCACATGTACCCTCACTAAGGCGGATGGATTCTTTTTGTTGGTACACTAAGCGATAACTACCAGATTCTGTAATTTCTGAAATAACAAACCGTACTGAGTTTGATCACAAATCCTTAATGCTACTCTGTTTCATAGGTCTCCTGTGTGTACAGAAAGGCACTTTCCGTATATGCTACTGTGAAAGTGCCTTTCTAGTTCTATATTACTCAATACCAAAACAGCGCTTGCCATTCTCTAAGGCAATAGCAGCTAGTTCTTCTACATCCATGCCTCGCAATTGGGCAATCTCCTGTGCCACAAATTGTGTTTTGGATGGGTCATTACGACGTCCTCTAAATGGAGGTGGCGTCAAATAGGGAGAATCTGTTTCGATGAGCAAACGATCCAGGGGATGTGCTTTGCTACTTCTTTAGATTCCTAGATTTTTGGGAATACTACAGGTCCTGCAAAGGAAATATAATAGCCCATTTTATGAACTCTTTTGCCATTTCTAAACTCGTAGAAAAACAATGGAATACACCATAATTGCCTTTTCCATATTCTACTAGCATATCTCGAATAGCACCGTGTGCATCACGATCGTGAATAATAATTGGCAAATCCACTTCTCTTGCGATAGCTAATTGACGTTTGAAAGACTCCGCTTGTACATCTCTATCAGAAAAAAATCATAGTAATAATCTAAACCGATTTCACCAATGGCTTTTACTTTTTGGATGTGATGCCATTTGTTTGAACCATTCATAGTCTTCTTCTGTAGCATCTTTAGATTCATGCGGATGCACCCCTACAGAAAGCATAGACACGAGTCATACTGCTCAGCCAAAGCAATGGCAGATTCTGCTGTTTTACGGTCGACGGCAGGGCACATAATGTACTCTACACCTTGGTCAAAGCAGTCTTGTATCATTTGTTCCCGATCATTATCAAATCGTTCATCATTGATGTGTGCATGTGTATCGAATAATCGCATTATCTCACCACACTTCCTGGAGTTAAGGATTCAATATTGGTTACTTCTAATTGGTCCTCTTCATTAGATGCGGATAAAAATCATACCTTCTGACATATGACCCATGATCGGCGCTAAGTTCGCCAAATAAATCACTTTTTTACCAATTAAGTCTTCTGGTTTGTAGAATTGAGAGATACCGCTCACTACCGTACGTGTTTCGATGCCTAAATCCAAAATGTAAACAACAATAGCTTTTTAGATTTTTACCGCTTCACAAGTTAATACTTTCGCTACCCGTAAATCTAATTTCGCAAAATCATCATATTCGATGGCCTCTTTGATAGGGAGGAATGTTGCTAGTATCAACAACTTCTTCCGTTGCTTCTTCCTTATCTTCTGACGCAACCTCTACCATTTCAGGAATTTCAAAGCGTGGGTAGATTGGATCTCCTTTCACCACTTTTTGCACCTGTAGGAAGTGCCCCCAAATGTGCGTACATCATCTAGCATAGCTTGTGCAAACCCTTGTAAGCCAAGCTGTTCCCAAATTTTAGGAGCACCTGCTGGAATCACTGGGTCCACTAAGACAGCGATAATACGTAAGGATTCTGCCAAATGATACATAACAGCTTCTAAGCGCTCCTTATCGCCTTCATTAGCACCTTTTGCCAGCACCCAAAGGCATAGTTTCATCAATATATTTGTTCGTACGACCGATAAAAAGCCCATACGGCTTTGAAAGCTTTGTTGTACTGCATATCTTCCATCAATTGTTCGTAATCTTTTACCGTTTGCTCTGCTAAGGCAATTAAATCCTTATCAACCTCTTCTGTTGGCTCATGTTTTTGTAATGATACCACCATGATATTTTTCAATCATCGCTGCGTACGATTCAACAAGTTGCCTGGGTCATTAGACAAATCTGCATTGATTTTTCGTAATGAAGTTAGGCAAACTGAAATTACCATCATTACCTAAATGTACTTCATTCACCAAGAAATAGCGTAACGCATCGTGATCCGTAGGTTTCAATCAATGGGATTGGATCGATGACATTCCCCAAAAGATTTACTCATTTTGTGCCATCTACTACAAAGCCAACCGTGGCCATGATACTTTTTTTCGGCAATGGCAAGCCAAGACTCATGAGCATGATTGGCCAAATAATGGTATGGAAACGAACAATTTCTTTCCTCACCAAATGCAAATCTGCAGGCCAATACGTTTCAAATAAATCACTGTTTTCATCTAACGGGTTTAGTGCAGAAATATAGTTAATCAACGCATCAAACCATACATACATAACATGTTTTGGATCAAATGGCACTGGAATTCCCCAGTTAAAAACTAGTACGAGACACTGCCAAATCTTCCAATCCTTGTTTTACGAATTGAATCATCTCTATTACGACGAGATTCTGGTTGAATAAAAATCAGGATTTTCTTCGATGAATTTAAACCATTGATCGGTATATTTGTTCATGCGGAAGAAATAACTTTCTTCTTGTACCACTTCTAATGGACGACCGCAATCAGGACATGTTTTTTCTGGACCTAATTTAGATTCTGGCCAAAATGTTTCACATGGTACGCAGTATAAACCTTCGTAAGAAGATTTATAAATATCTCCATTATCAAAGGCCTTTTGGAATAAATGTTGTGCATATTTAATATGTCTTTCATCTGTGGTTCTAATGAAATCATCATGAGAAAATGTTCAATTTTTCCCACAAATGTTTAAATCCATCTACGATTTGCGTTGTATATTCTAATGGAGTAATGCCCATAGATTCTGCCATTCGTTGGATTTTTTGTCCATGTTCATCAGAGCCTGTCAAAAATCGCACATCATAGCCCGCTCTACGTTTAAAACGAGCAATTGTATCAGCAATGGACGTACAGTATGTATGCCCAATATGTAATTTCGCACTTGGATAATAAATTGGTGTCGTAATATAATACGGTTTCTTAGTCATCTGTTCTCTCCTTACTATGAGGCTTCTATTTCATTATAAACATCACGCCTTGAAAGGCCACGCTCTTTTGCGTAATTTGACGGGCTGCCTCTTTTTAGGCACTCCCTTTTTCGATTAAGGCTAAGGCTGCCTCTAATGGTGAAAGTACCACTTCCTCCACCATCGATTCATCGGTCATCGTTTCACTACCACCTACTAACAGGACAAATTCCCTTTTTCTACGATTTGACGAAAATCATTTTGTAACTCTAGTAAGTTAGTTCGTGTGAAAGTTTCAAACTTTTCGTCAGTTCCGACCTACTGTAGTAGGACGATTTCCTAAGCCTTCATATAAGTTTTCGGATTGTCTCTTCTATACGATGAGGTGCTTCATAAAAATAGAGGGTTCCTTCATAGGTAGCAATCCGGGATAGCACCTCTTTTTGCGTTCTGCTTTCGTTTCGGCAAAAAGCCGATGAAGTGAAAACTCCTTCTGTATTTTGCCCCGATGCGATGGAGTGCCGTTAAACCTGCATTCGCCCCTGGTAATGGAACAATAGGGATTCCTACTTCGAGGGCTTCTTTCACCAAGTCTTCTCCAGGATCAGAAATAGCTGGCATACCCGCATCACTAACCAATCCGATGGATTGACCATCTAATAAACGCTGGATAAGGTCTGCCCCTTCTCCACTTTATTGTGTTCATGATAGGAAATCATAGCTAGCACATATTAAAATGTTGTAATAACCTCTGTATGACGCGTATCTTCCGCTGCTACCACATCTACTTCTTGTAATGCACGCACAGCTCGATACGTCATATCTTCTAAGTTCCCCAATAGGTGTAGAATTAAAAATAATGTCCCTTTATGACTACTCATAATATGCATATATCTCATCTGAATAGGAACCATCTACTTCATAAATATATAAGGGTGGTTCAACAATCATACCTTGCTTCCCACCATACTTTAACTCTAGTAATACAAGCTTGCTCACTTTTTCTTGATTTCCATGAACAAAACGCATTCGTTTTATCCTAAATTGGGTTTCTTCAATAGCACTTATTAAAGATTCTAATCGTGGGCTGTATAAATCATCCATAATGTGCCGCCAAATTTCAAATACCGTTGGGCTTGTAGCAATCTATCTTTCATGGAATATTCCTGCTCATGTAAAGCTAATGCCACGTTTTCTACGGTTGAAAGTAAACCACTATTGGTTTCAAAGTAAGGCGGATTCATGTAGATACCATCAAATTGACCATAGTAAACTTTACCTGCATCACTCATGCATAATCTGGCTCCACCATAGCTACAGCGTCTGCAATATCATTATGGATAACACTTTTTGAGCCAACTCAACCACATGCCGAATTACAATCTACGCTCACCACGTGACGGGCTCCACGATGGTACAACACATGAGGAATCACACCTGTACCTGTACCTAATTCTAAAGTAAGCGCTTATTGGGTTTAGCCTCTCCAAAATGAGCCAGTAAGATCGCATCAATGGAAAACTTAAATTCTCCTTCATCTTGAAATAGCTGAAACCCACTCAGTAGCAATTCTGTAATTGTAATATTACTCTTCATCCGGTAATGCCACTTCCGACCAATGTAAGTCGATAGTTCTTCCGCTTCTAATTGTACTTTACAGTCTTTTTCATAGTATTGATTTTTAAAACTTTTCCTAATCCTTCATCAGTGACTACTTCCTTACCGATACCAGGTGGCTCTGCACAGGAGCAGGTTGTTTTGCCTTTTGTGAATATAAATCTCCCTTTTAGGTACGAGTCATTTTCATAGTTTAAACAACACATCAAGCGACCACAAATGCCAGAAATTTTGTTGGATTTAAGCTCAAGCTTTTGATCTTTGGCCATACGAATCGATACAGATGCAAAATCACCTAAAAAAGTAGCACAACATAATGGACGACCACAGGCACCAATGCCGTTTAGTACCTTTGCCTCGTCACGAACCCCTACTTGGCGCAATTCAATGCGCGTACGGAATACGATGGCCAAATCTTTTACAAGCTCACGGAAGTCAATGCGACCTTCTGCGGTAAAGAAAAGACAATTTTATTCATATCAAATGTATTCCACATTGATTAATTTCATTGAGTAATCCACGGTAAGCTATTTTTTCTAAACCAATTTCAAAAGCTTTTTCTTCTCGCTCTCTATTTTTCTCTACTTGTTTATAGTCTTTTGGTGTTGCTTTGCGCGTCACTTCTTTCAGCGGTTGCACCACGCTATCTTTCGATACTTTCCGTGGCCCAATTACGACTTCCCCAAATTCCAAAACCACGGATGTTTCTACTATGACACCATCTCCTGTCGTAAGGGTTACAAACCCTGGGCTAAAGTAGTAGATTTTTCCTGCTTTTTTAAAGCGTACTCCTACTATAGTAACCACTACATATCCTCCTTCACAGCCTCCCTTAAGGCCAATATAACTCCATCTATGACAAGGCTAAGCGCACATTGAGGCGCAGTGCCTGTTCTGCTTCTAATGTAATGGGTACAATTCGTTGCAAAGATTTAGATGACCATCGTTGTAAAAATCATTTGCATCCGAAAATCGATACTCACTAAGTATCATCTTCTCACTCTCTGTACCATATCGCTAAAGCTAACATATCTCTTGCTAGCACACGCAACCACCCAATATATCTAGTACTACTTCTTTTTGAAAGTCCCTCAAAAGATAAGGCTAAGGTGGTAAAGAAATGACTTCTTTCAACCACACATTCTAGCACTTCCATCGCCTTTTCTAAACTTTCAATACCACCAGCCTGCGCCCACTGACGAGCTAATGTGGGATTTCCACGAGCACTTCGCACAGCACGTCGAATGTCCCTGTATATCCCTCCTTGGTTGGGCTTTCACGCAATTCCTCTTCTGGCACTGGTTTGCATGCCAACGAGCATGCATCGTGACACAATGGTTAGTAGTACCGTATCGATATTGGTAGTAACAATAATAAAATACATATTCCGTGGTGGTTCTTCAATCGTTTTCAGCATCGCATTCGCTAAGACAGTATTGGCCGTCTGAAAGCCTTCCACGATAACCACCGTGGTGTATCACTAGATACATTGATATACTTTTCTAATAAAGCATACCATTGTTCTACACTGAGCTGTGTTTTCATAGGGCGAATCCAAAAAGCTTGCCCCTGGTCGATATAGATAGGCAACCCTTTATCTTTAACTGCACTCTCACTTTCTGCCAGACTCAATGCGTTGTTGCTCTATAGAAGATAAAAAAGGTTCGTCCCTCATCGGGGATCTGACGTCCCACTAATAAGGGACCCAATGGCTATAGCCATAGAGGTAGATTCTAACCCTGTTTCTCCGTAGAGCAGTAGCTATGAGGTAAAGCTGAATCATGGATTAATGTAGTAATTTGCTCTTTTGCTTGGTCTTGACCAAGTACAGTTTCAAAAATGACATATGCCTCCTTTACCTCATAAGACTACCCTTTATTATAGCATGTTATGACAATAATTACACGGCTAAAGAAGAAAACACGACAGAGTCTGCACAATGTTACGTCATCCTGTCGTGTTTTCATATATGATATATCTTATTTCAAACTATATCCTTGCATGTCTTTCCACTAGGTAGGCAAAATAGTTCTTTACTGATTACCCTGAACATACTGTTTTGCAATACCATAGACTTCCTCATGAATATCGTCGATAGTGCGCAACTGATTACTTTCATTCTCACAGTGTACTCGATGCCAATCATAAGTGCTCACCAACATATCATAAGCCTCATGAACTGCCGTTAAGTGAGAGGCATCTTGTTCATGAATATCTCCTGTATGACCACCAGTCTTGCCTGTGCGTTCTGCTAATAGAGCTTCGGACAAAGATAGCGGCATGTCTAATAGAATCACTGCATCAGGTCTTGGCAAACCGTATAAATCGTATTCTAATTGATCCAGCCACTGTAAAAATGTGTTTCGCTCTTCCTTATCAGTGTATTTTATCATTTGATGCACCATATTAGATGTGGTATACCCTATCGGCAATGATAATGCCACCCGCTTCGTAAAAAGCCTGCCAATCTTGGCGATACGATGCAAATCGGTCTATCGCATAAAGGGTGCTAGCCACATAGGCATTCACGGAGTTCGCCTCTTTCCCAAAGTCGCCGCGCAAGTACATTTTAATCGGTTCCGCCGCTGGACTGTCGTAATTAGGAAAACTTACAGACCGCACTGGATAGCCTTCTGCTTGTAATCGTTCCAACAATTTTTGTGGTCTGCGTAGCCTTACCACTGCCGTCGCCACCTTCAATACTAATTGTCCATATGTATCTCCTTATGACATCATAAATCTTCCGCCGACTCTACATGTTTATCTTTGTATTTTTATCTCAACATCTTTACACACAAGGATTGTCTGTAACTGACGATCCTTAGCACCATTTGGCACATATCCATCGTGTTGTTTTTGTTTCACATATGCCAATACTTTCTCCGTTATAATCTCACCTACACCTAAACAAGGGGATTCCTGGTGGGTAATAGGTACAGTTTCTCCACTAATTCGTCCTAGGGCTTGTTCTACAGGGATTTCTTCCATCTCACATAAAATGCTTGCCGCGGTGAAAGTGCCACTACTGGTGTTGGTAATGTTTCCATTGTACCCGCATCTACATCACTATCATTCGTAACATATACATCATCTATGATAGTATTCTTTGTACTAAGCTTTGTGCTATTCATTGCATCGAGAAACGTATGATTACTTTGGTCAAGTAAATGTGTATTGTGTTCTTGCCCATATGCTCTAGTACGCTTTGTGGTACCTTCTAACTTATGGCTATACATATCTGAAATACCCTGCACCGCCTCTATTACCTGTTGTATAGATGCTTCTGTATCACCAATGGTAATTAACAGCAATACATGATAGGCTTTCATCAGTTCCACTTCAATACGACGTTGTCGTAACTCTCGTTCTAACTCTTGTGCAGTGAGTCCAAGACTTTTCGCATCGATGATAATCTTAGTTTCATCAAAACTGAAAGCTCCTTCTATATCCTCATGACCAGGGCAAGTAATGCCCGGAATTGTATTGAGTGCCCCTCGCAATGTGCGCGCTAACTCTAGGGTGCGCTTCATCAGAGATATCCCTCTGTAGCCCATTGATGGCGTGCCATGTCCAAGGATGCCAAGAAAATATAATTTGGACTAGTGCTCATCAAGATTTGTTGTAAGCGTTGAATACGATCCACATCAATCCGAGGGCCTTGTCCATGTAGCATCGAGGTCTGTGTCAAAGAACCTAATAACTTATGTGTACTTTGAGCGACTAAGTCTGCACCACTTTCTAAAGCAGGCACCGGCATCCCCAAAGATGATATAAGATGTGGCCCATGCGCTTCATCCACTAACACAATCATATGTCGTTCGTGTGCTTCTTCTACAATCCGTTTTACATCTACACCTACCCCATAATAGTTCGGATGCACTAGCAAAATGGCCTTTGCCTCTGGATGAGCCTCCATCGTAGCAATTGTCTCCTCTGTAGTTACCCCTATAGGAATACTCAACGTTGATGAAAACGCCCTTCATATAAATTGGATTAGCTCCACTTAACACCAAGCTATTATAGAACTGAACAATGGGCCTCTCTAGGAATAATAATAGAGTCCCTTCTTTCACTGCGCTCACGATCATCATCTGAATAGCTCCAGATGTACCGTTAATAGAAAACCATGTATGATCAGCACCAAAGGCCTGTGCTGCCAGTTGTTGCGCTTCCAGTAATTCACGCTCTGGCTCATGATAATCATCAATGGCATACATCAGTCCCAAATCATAAGGCAATGCCTTGCCCATCCATTCTGTTAATACCGATGGCGCTCCCTGTCCAATCTTATGACCTGGCGTATGAAAGGGTACCATATGTTGTTCTTTATATCGTTCTAAAGACTCCACAAAAGGAAGTCTGTGTTGGTTTACATTTTGTTTCATATATTTACTATTGATTCTGTCACAATATCATTAAGCTCATAGTTCTAAATACTCTATCTAGTATTCTCACCCTACTCTGTACATCCATTCAAGCCATTCGCTCACCTTTAACATAGATTTCTATTCCTCTATGATGTGATACAAGTATACACACATATGGATATCAATATCTTTTACATACAGGCTATTATAAAAACTGCTACAATTTGTAAGTTCTTACAAACTGTAACAGTTTCTGCTTATTTACTATATTCACCAACGAATTGGGAACCTGCTTGTACGTAGTGTTCCATTGTATTTGCCACATGGTGTAAATCTTGACTAGTCAAAGCGTTGATGTCTTGACCGCCCGTTGCACTATTGATAATTTGTGAAATTTCGTAACCACTATATCCTAGCACAGACAAGCGGTTGGATAAACTTTTTATTAAGCTCATTGCTAACCTCCATTTGTGTAGTAATTATTTGAATTCATTTCCAAAATTGGATCCTTCTGTGGTCGGTCGAACCACCATAGCTCATAGTCTCTCATAAGAGTTATACTCTAAGCATCTATTCGTATACCTCTCTTATTCTAGCATCGGACCATGTTGCTATGTTAGATAGTATTATAACGATAATTTTCGATATTGTCAAGTTCATTCTATAGAATAAAATATATTAAAAATCGACCCCAAAGGGGCCGATTTTCCATACTAACTTGTAATCAAAAAGCGTTTACGCTAATTAAAACCGGTAGTACTGAACATACAATTATTTTCTGTTTTTAGACGCCAATGTAGCCAACATTGCTTCTTTCCAGTACGACGTCGTACTGCATCCACTAATGGTTTGACTTCAAAGAAATTAGCATCAGTCAAACGGAATGTACGTCCTTTACGTTCAAATATGATTTTTGCGACCTGCACCAGCCCGCTTGCCGCCCCAATTATTACCTTTCATGATAATGCCTCCCTCACAATAAGTAAAAATAAAGACGATTCACATTAAATACTAATTATACTGCTCTAAACTTAGTATATACTTTTATTTTCATAATTTCAAGATGAAAAAGACGTATATAGTGAATTTATTTGATTGAATTATTTACAACAATTCAAAAACTAATACAATGGTTGATCAAAAATTAACCTAATATACACGATATATGCATAAGAAAAGCCAAAATAGAACAAGTGCTCTATTTTTGGTTTTTCTAACTCTATTATCAGAGCGCCCTTTTTAGGATTATATAGGTTCATTCCTTTATCAATTCCTACTTCTATACAACCAAGAACAGCTTTTACCATTGCTCTAACACCCTTTGTACTGTATCCTGTTGGTCCTCTGAAATCGCGATAACACATGGTCTACTACTGTCCACTCTGGCAAAGGACGACCAATCCCCAAAGCGGAAATGCAGAAATCCATCTGTTCCTAAATGGCTAATTAGAGATTTAATACCATTATGACCACCGGCACTACCATTTGGTCGAATCCGTAATTTACCAACTGGCAAATCCATATCATCATATATGACATACACATCTTCAGGAGTTAGCTTATAATAACGCATCAAAGGCCCTACGGATTCACCACTGGAGGTTCATAAATGTTTGTGGCTTCACCAATAGCACTTTTTCACCCTCTATGGTGCAGGAGCAAATTTCTGCTTTATAATCTTCTCTCCACGGTGTATGACTTATTCCATCGGCTATAGCATCTACTACCATAAATCAATATTATGGCGAGTTCCCTCATAGTCCCTACCAGGATTTCCTAGTCCTACAATTAATTTCATCTTATTTATCAAATAAAGAGCTTACAGACTCTTCCTCTGAAAATACGTAAAATTGCATCTCCTAATAGAGGAGCTCAGACAATACTGTAATATTAGGTAGCGACGCTCTTCTGGAATATCAATAGTATTTGTTACAATTAACTCTTTAATATTAGAGTTTTCAATACGTTCTAAGCTGGATGCATTAATACCGCATGTGTGACACTGAGCTGTCACAGATTTAGCACCAAACCTTGTAATGCTTTTGCCCTCTACAAGAGAGACCAGCTGTATCTACGATATCGTCAATAATGATACAATTTTTGACCTTGTACATCACCAATTAAATTCATTACTGCAACTCCTGGTTGTGGGCGTTTTTTCTCGATAATCGCCAATTGGTTACCAATACGATATCGTCAAAGCGCGTGTTACACAGGGTCGGTACATTGTTTCTTTTTCATTGGTGCATAATTTCGTATAGATGCACCAGTCGTATTCTGCTGAATATCGAAGCAGTTGACCATGAAGGTCTACTATTACAGACGTATAACACCTGCAGGACAACAAATCTTGTTTTGTTGATATAAATTTCAGCTATATGTATAGTTTACGGCGGTTTATTATCGTGTCTTCATTGTCATTCCTGGATCATCAATCAAACTGGTTTGGTGGTCAGGCTGGTTATTATTTGGTTTTATTTTCCTTGGTTCGCTACAGATGTGGTTGCAGCGTTGATATGGATCGTGCCTTTGTTCGTCTTTAACAGTTCGCTGGTGGTTGCGCGTTCATTGCAGGTTTGGTTTCAAATCTGTGTGCCTGTTCGTCTTGATATTTCGTCTTGATTCGTCATCTCGATATCAGTTCATCCATTGGAGATATATTTTAATTCTTTTATTCATCATTCTGTGAATTCTGAATAAGTATTATTATAATTATGATTAAATATTATTATATAATATATATATAATATTTTATCAGTTCATTGTTTATTTTATTAGGTCAATTTTGTTGTGTGCTGGTGTGTATTCTTCTGATTGGTTACTCTTTGAATAAATTTGTATAAGTTCATTCTCAACAATTGTTGTTTGGTGTTCAGTCTCTTGGTTTGAGACTGCCATTTGTGGTTGTGAAAATACTGGATATATCTGATATTGCTCTGGATCTGGTGTTGGTGGTTTATTCGGATAAAGCCAGTGTTCCCAGGTGTGACGTTGATGTTGCTGGTGGTTCGCTGGTCCTGGCTTCGTGCAATTTTCCTTATTCAATCAGTTCTATTCTGCAGTCAGATCTGTGCCATCCTGGTGGTTTTCTCTTGGGTTCAGACAGTGTATCTGTGTGTTATGTCTCCTGGAGGCTCTGCTGGTGGTCGTGTTAATCGTTAAATCGTACTGTTATTAATGGTTCATTGATCATCATTTACTTTATCAATGTTGGTGGTTAATTAATATTATTTGATATAATTAATAGTTCTGTTTATATTGGTCTCAGTGCAGTGGTTTCTGTGTGTAAAATAATCACTCATTTCATCCATTATTATCTGGGCACGGTGCCACGTTTAATGATGTTGTCTTGTGTGCTCTCTACGTCTTCGGTTCTTCAGTTCAATTGATCATTAATTATATATCTTTGAATCTTATTATTTTCAATATATTTCGTTTCAATTCAGTTATCATTCTTGATATATTTCTTTAAATCATCTGTATATATTTGGTGTCTCATTGTGATCATTTTCTGGATCAGATATTATGTGGTGGGTGCAGTCAGTGGATAGTTAGTCAGATTATTTTAAGTGTCAGTTGGTTATTAATATATTTGGTGGATGGTTTGATCGGTTCAATGGTTCATCCTTCCGGTATATGGTCCATCCGCGGGCGCTTCTAATATGCTGGTCTCACGTTATCTCCTTCAAGTAATTTTATTATTATCAACGTGAAGTCAGTCGTGTTGATTGATCTCCACCATTTATGCACTTTCACGGAATGAAAACTAAGGGATATCATTTGTATTTCCACTATTGAGATTCAATACATTAATACCTTCAACAGTCTTTTTACCCTGCCAGATAATTATTCAATTTCGTCTTGTACATAATGTCGCCGTTCATTTCATTCAGTACCCTGCCTGTCCATTGTTTTCAGGCGCTGGTTTATGCCGAGATGGCTTCACGGAGTAAAATATGGTGGCAGTTCTGTGGAATCAGGTTCTACTCGGTGTGCCGTGGCGCACCTAAAGCGAAAGTAAAGGTGTCCTTTATGGTTCAGACCCAACGCGCTCGCGTGCATTAAATTCAATAAGCCCTGAATAATCCCTGCTGCGTAACCGTGCGTGGTCGTGATGGGGCTCACTACAAAGGTGTGTTGGCGTATCTGCGGTCTGGGTGATCGCCCTTCACTTCACTGGCATCAAGTTTAAAGTGGTTGCGTAAGGCCTGATGGGTAAAACGTGCGCTAGCATAATGTGATTGATCCCAGCAGAATACCGTATTCAGGATACTACGTTTACGTTGCCTTATCTTTGGCAAAAGTACTGTAGTGCTTCGGCCTGGCAGCACTCAATGCCGCTATTAATAATAATTTGATGGCGTTCTGCAGCGCTAAAATTGGCAGAACGGAAGCACTCAAAAGAAATAAACGCGATGAAATATAATGCCCACATATTTAACCACAAAAGGCAAATGCCTACACCGTAATATAACCACATGCCCTGTAGATTTGAAGAAATGCCCAAGATATACGGATGCCTTGAGATTTTGTAAGCTTGCATAATGACACCACTCTATGCGGCCAAGCCCCACAAGGCTGCTAAAATGACCCGTGGCGCCACCATCGTAATATTCAAGCGCCTTGTGTGGATGCGTCGGCGGAATCCACGAAGCGCAGAATACTACGCCTGTCTTGAGCTGGAGCCGGACGCCCTAGATGACTTGGCGAAAGTGCACCCACGAGCGCGGTGGTGGCTCAACGTCGTATCGAACGACTTCCTTGGGCTGTTCTAATGGGCCTTATACTGCAAAAATTGCCGAAGAATGCCAGAGGGCCTTGGCTGGTGAGATGACCATGACCGCGGTTCTGGGGCACTTTCAGGAGAACAGCAGCAGGTTATCTTAAGCGGGCGTAACGAGTGCAGCAGTATTGAACCAGCAACTGTTTGGATATTGAGCGCCAATTGATATACAAATCGTTCGTGATGCAGGGGTAACCGTATGATGGCTGAACGGCGCTTCGTTGTCAATCGCATTAGAAAAGGTCAATTAGTGGGCACAGGGACGCCGAAAGAATTATTGACACGGAGTTCATTCAGGATGCCGTTGTTTTGTTGCATCGTAGAGGTTGTTGAAGATTGGACCACCTGCTATTTACGAGCAATTACAAAATAAATTGTTCTAGCCAATGAAACTATGGTAACATGTTGTTAGGCTGGAACCCCACTATGTAGACGGTAATTGTAAGGGGTATCCGCCGTGCGGGTGTTGCCGGGTGGATGCCGCGCCGGTGCGCATTCTTCAATGTACCGTAGAACGCTGCGTTCGTTGAACGTGTGATGTGTGCGTGGTATCCATATTAACAAAAGCTGGCAAACCTGGCTGGCGGTATATTACGCAATGTGGAAACGCTCGTGATGGCAACAAACGGCAAACGGAAGCAACTGTGTGAGCGAATCTGCTAAGTGCCTTAATGTTAAGCGGTAGTCTATCGTTGACTCGCTCCGTGGGCGGTGGTATTATGGTGTTGCTATTGACGTTGCTGCACTGGCGGGGCTGGTGCAGCGACGAGCAGGCTCGACGGTCTGCGCATTACCGCCGCATACTGGTCTGGCTGCCGTCAACCTGATGGCCGTCGAATGCAAATGCTGTATGGTGGCGGTGGTATGCCTGACAGGCATCACCGGTTTCACGATCTAAACCGAACTCGGTATTCAATGATGATCAATATTCTTTATTATTTTCATGATGGTGTTGACTATGGCTCTGCATCTGGCAATCATTACCGCAAGCGATGACATCGAGTGGACTGTGCGTCAGTACTGTGAACAAATTGTAATGAGCGCCGCTGTTTGTCGACCGGTATTCGCGCAGCGGGCGCGAAGAACGAACCGCGGCGGTCTGGCAAGTCGTGCGTATCTGTTTGGGCTGATTAGTAAATGGTATCGTGGTATTAACGAATAAATGAGGCCTATGGATGAACGATAACACCAGTATCGGACTGATGACGCAAGTCTATGCCTAAATGATCCTCCGGCTGTTTCAATCAAACAAACCTCGGTGATGGTCCCGTAGTCAAAAACGCAGGACAACCAGACTCTGGTCTGATACTGCCACTGAAAACGGATCCTGCCTCCTGGTAACGATGCGAAGGTCAGAACAAATTGAGCAGGCTTGCTGGGCTGTGGCGACCGTCACCGCCATCGCTCGAAACTGGAGCGCGGAGGACTGGCGATAAACTCGTGACCGTGTGGAGATGGCGACGGCGCAGGCACTGATTGACGAGGTGAAGAACGGCGATGATCGTGCTGGCTGTTATCTGGTCGTGAAACGCATGCTTTAATCTCGCAAAATCAAAAGCGGGCATAATGAACCAGTGGTGGTGGGCGTTCGATGTGCGTCGAACGGCAGGTCAACGGTGACAGCGATATCAGCGGACTTTGTACCAGCTACAATGACAGTCAGCCAGCGAGTTCTTTGACCGTGCCGTCTATGCGTGGTGGAATGATACCGCCAGCGCCATGTGGTTCTTATTATGTTGAATGAAACGCGTTTTATTAAAAATGAAAGGATATTGTGAATGGGCATAATCCGCCGTCAGGTATTTATCGTATGTAAGGTATTTCATGATAGGCAATTTCGCTGTGTTAATAGGATATACTGGTAATTAAAATGGTGACCTACCTTCCTTCGACATGCAAAATACTGGAGGTATCGTTAAAAGTTAATCGCTGCAACTTCTTGCTGCGTATTGCTACTACGGTGGTCGGGCCTGGCAATGAACAATGAATAGTGGTGAACCGTCGTGAGAGAGAGACCGTTCAAGATCGGTGTACCTGACAGGCGACGGCGCGAGTGTTGAGGATATACTCAGGAAAATGACATCGCCTGCTGTTTAAGTGAAGCCGATTAAGCTGTTCAGTAACTCGAACCCGGATATGTGGTGAGCTATGATATAGTCACGCCAATAATTTTGACTGTGTGGCGATAACGGCGTGTGTAGATGATCGTCGTGGGCTGACGGTAAAACCAGTGCCGACCAATGGCGGCATCACGGTGGGGTGAATGAAATCGTCAATGAATATGATGACCGTGGTATCGAGACGACCTCGCTGTGAATGGTGGCCTCGTGTTGACCGTAAAGGGATGAGTGGTTCTTCCGATGGGCTGTTCGCTCAAATGACTGGGCTTCTTTATAAATAACAACGCTCGCCGCAGGCTTGCGAAACAATACATTAACGGTCGGCTCATTACCTCTAACGACCCAAAGTTGTGGATATACAGTAATCTGCTACGCTGGTGGTGGTTAAGAAAAGAACTAACCGGTTGATGGGCTGATGATACCATCGTTTAATTTCCGCAGGAAAGATCAGACATCGCTCGCGCAATTGTTGAACCAAAATGACGGGTCATTATATTGCTATGGGCGTGGGTAAGTGATCAGGCAAATTAACGTTAATCACGGGAAAATGTATTACGCCAGAGGAGATGTTCCTGGTTCCGTGTTGACTACGCGGATAGGTTGATTCATATAATGGGGCCGAAATGTCTGAATAAAATGCTGACCGTCAGCGCAACGTGAGCGTGGTTTCTATAATCAAAATATATTGGGCTCTGATGAGTACATGGGCTGCCAGGCGTATGGGGCTGATTTCAGCAGGCAGTGAGATAAAGACGTTAAGCTGAGGTGGATGTCGCCACTGGCCCGTTTCAGGGAGGGCGGCGCGGGCTGCTCCGTAGATGACGGGCACCAGCTCACGCCTCGAGAGTGAGATGGAAGAGTTCAACCAGGTGCTCATCGTCGACAAGCTGTGATGTCGCGGTAAGCGAAATGTGATGGCGAAACCATCGAGCGTAAACGTGATTACGGTTATGTGCGGATAAAGTTCATCGTTAATGAGCAACGGTAATGCCAGCGCCGTTTTCGCTGAAAGTATACGGATTTTGCAACAGGCTGGCGAACGACTCTTTCCTGTTTCGGCGATGGGCGCAGTAATCCGGCACCTGTGCAGGCTGATGCGTTGCGTCCGGGTCATGCTCGGTGGGCGGTGGGACAATAGCTCGTTACGTGAGGAAGAGGTATATGTGCGGTGGGGTGTCAGGGCAGCAAAAATACCGTTGAGCTCTGGTGTGATGAATATGTCTGAACCTGTCGTTCTGTGGCGAGGCAGTGCGGTAATGCAGGCAGGCATGCTGTTGCGCGAACAAGCCGACCATTGGGCGTGGTTTAGCCAGCCGTTAAGATATTTGGTCTGCAAGCTGTGATTATACTACTAAAGAAGGTTAGTGTGATCAACAGATAGTGTAATTTACGACCAGCTAATCGTTATCGGTGGGGTGGGCGATGATGTTGCCTGATCCTGATGATGGTTACTGCTGGTGCTGGCTGACAGGTTAAACGGTCTTTGTGATGGGTGGATGCAAATTACAATCGCAAAGGTCTTTCGTCGCGTTAACGATTACAAATTGACAAATAAACTGTGGCTGTCGGGTGCTACTGTGCGGGAGGCTGATGCCGAGACGACAGATTATCGGCCAGATGATAAATATATTTCGTCGTTAAGGCGCAGGTGTGTTTCTTTGTTGGGATGCGTGAAAAATATATCTTTCTGGTGGCTGTTGACGCAACTGGCGCTCTGCTCGGCATGTTCTGAGGAATAAACAACTTATCCCCGTGCCGGTGTTACTGGCGAAAATGGAACAGAAGTTCGTGACCATCGGTGACAAACGAAGTACTGCAGACAACCTGATGACAGTTATCGGTGTAACGGTTAACGAAGTCGGTAAACAACGTGGTATGGAATCGTCGTGCGGCCTGGGGTGCCCTAATAAATGTATTAAAAATATCGTGCAATGAAAAAATTCTGCCATTCGGTATGAAAATGTACTGTTATGAGCCTGACAATGGTGGTCTGCATGCGGTGAATGAGCAAATACCGTATGCTGGTTCATCAGCGAGTCTTTAACTGCTGTAGATGGAAATAAATGGGTGGGAACGTGGTCAATGCGAAAAGCCGAAAACCGTTCATCGTAACGGCAATATGGGCGCATCCACAGATACAATGATATAAACCGGCCGGGCTGGTTGTGTGTGTGACTGACGATACGCGGTGGGCGATAAGCGGTGACGGGCGACGGGCTCATCAATACTCGGGCAGTGTTCGTCGCTTCTGTCATGTGTGAGTGACCTGAAGAGGATTATGGTATCAAAGATGGTCTGTGATAATCGCTGCTGTGGAGATGGTCATGTCCGCTCGAGGTTAATTTACTGTTTATGGTCTGTAATATGAGATTTACGCTATGATGGATATGTGACCGTAGTTTTATCTAACTGGTAAAGATACTCAAATCGTCGGGTTTATTCAGGAATGAGCGTGGGGCCATCGGTATTGATGATGATTCTGGTCAATGATATCCCACAACAGGTGACCAGCGTGCTCTATGGGGTAACGGTGGCTGTTGAGAACAGGCATTAACGCCATTGCGGTGCCAGCAATGTGCTGCCGTTTGCGTGTAACAGCATTTCGTTCGTATCAACGAAGAAGGATTACCAACGATGAAGAAATATTCAGAAGGCGCAACGGGATAAATGCTAAAATAACGGCAGGCAAACGGGTTGTAATTTTGTTCAAATCTATAACGTTCAGGCTCCAGTTGTTGTTGGTCGGCGTTGTGCATCGCGGTAGCGGTGCGGATTCCTTATGCTGGTGGTTACAGGCGGGCGGTGTCGCTGGCTGAATGGGCTGCCGTCATCTGTGGCAGGCTGTTGGATGCATCTTCGGACGCGTCGTACGATGCCAATCTGTTAACCAAGTGGTCATCTTCTTGCGTCGTGGATATGACCCTGATGTTGAACTACTGTTGTCTTACTGGATGTTGTTATAATCCACAATCTGGATTGTGCAACGATAAATCGACCATTGCTGGGGTCTGCGTGAGCTGCGTGATTCATCGGTTATCTGGTGGGTAGTTCGCGGAACAACGCTTTATTTCGTTAATAGTGTTTCCACGGTGAGCGTGGTTGCCAGCAACAGAGGTACCGTCTGCAGCTGCTGGCGACTGGGCACTGACAAAATGGGCACTGTTGGGCGGTGAACCTGAAAGAAGCCTCGGTGAAGGCTTTCTTGTGTGTGCTGTGAGGCTCCGTCGCCGCGGGCGCAGTGTAATATTCGCGGTCATCATGTAAGGTGTTATAGTAGAACGAAGTTAGTATTCTCTATGTAAAGTAATTTGTGAAAGGAGTATAATGTGGGACGACCAATGAGCCGCTGAAGGCAAAACAAAGGACGATGCCGGTGAGGGACGAAAATAAAGATTGAACAGTTCGTTCTGGTGTTTGGGCGATCGGCTTTGTTCAGGTGCGTGAATTTTTTTCCTTGTGCTGGGCTGTGGGTGCTATTCCGTCGATACGACTGTTTAACGCAGCGAGCTAACAGGTGCTATCACCGGAAGTGTCTGTAAATATACGTCCTAACGCTGGCGTCGTGTGGGTATGTTGAAACGAGCATATTTTGGACCTGGACGGTGATATGAACCTATTAGGGGAAATGGAGTGTGAGCTGGTGCAAAACCATCGGTATTGTGGCTATCATGGGCGCAGTTGATTGCGTAAGTGCCGCCACGAAATAGTCTGCCGTCAAAAGGCCAGTTATGGGTAACGACCTTTATCGCTGACAGGCGCTGAAACGGTGACGGCTGCTAAGCGATGCTTCGACCGGATGAATA
>BNJS01000511.1_pt1 | contig 96547 bp, 192 predicted proteins | sample 8540461 | NCBI WGS metagenome assembly BNJS01 (sample SAMD00202454, study PRJDB9452) | human saliva metagenome | isolation source: human saliva | place: Japan | reverse complement strand
TATCCGTAAACAAAACTATGCATTTTGTTGTGTTTATAGATGTTTTAGGGTGATGATTACTGGTTAATTTGTATATTAAATTTGTGTTATACTAAATATAAAGAGCTGAGCGAACTCGACTTTTTGTAGACCGTTGGGTGTTTATTTTGGTGTGTTTACACACTGTTGTCGTTGTGGGCGGTGTTATTTTTTGTCATTATTTTTATGATTTTGACAATCAAGACAAATGCCAATAGTGTCATGGCAAAGGTTCTATAATGTCATTACTTATAATTTGACAAAATGCAACCTCCTTCCTAGTAGATTTAATTCAATGCCTCGTAAGCATCACCTACCTTATTAAGAGATTGCACACCGCTTTCAAACTTTCTACGCATATACTCTACCATACAACATTTCTAAAATGGAATAACTCATTTTTATTTCATTCAATTCTAATTTAGTTTAAGAACAGAATCATACGTATATCCAAAGATCAAAACTGTCTGTGAAATTACGCATATCGTATAAAATTCCAAAAGATTTCTATGTATAAATAGATCCATTTTATAGGGAAACACCCGAGACGAGGTCTCAATTTTAGCTATGAGACTCGCTTTACGAGGCTGCTGGCGACAACTGCAGCCAAAAGGAATCTTTTGGAATTTTATATACGAAAAACTCCTGCCAACTGATTTTTCACCGACAGGATAGAAAAAGTCTATATCTTATAAATATTGTTCTAACAATTCTCTAATTGTTCTTTAGAATGGTAGCTGATTACTTTATTTACGACTTCTCCATCTTTCTTAACAAGTAAAGTTGGAATACTCATTACTCCAAATTGACGAGCAGTATTAGGATTTTTCATCAGCATCTACTTTTGCAAAAGTCACTTTATCTCCCAATTCTTCGTCTAATGCATCGATAACTGGAGCTGCATACGACATGGTCCACACCTAAGGTGCCCAAAAAGTCAACTAACACAACTCCTTCATTTGTTTTTCTACAAAATTGCTATCATTTAATGATTGTGCCATTAAAATCACCCTTTTCTTCTCACTTGTAAACATAGTATATCAAGCCTTATTCTATTTACAAAAATATTCTGCTCACGAAACATCATCCTTTACTACATCGTAAAATCAATCAGAAAAGTCTATTTCTAAACTATTTAAATAATACTACAGTAGCCCCGTTTCCTCCCATATTCATTGGAGCAAATTCATAAGAAGCCACACTACGATGTTTCTTCAGAGTCTTATGAACACTGCTTTGTTGAATTGCACCCGTACCACGACCATGAATAATCGTCACACGAGGATATCCGCACAATAAAGCTGCATCTAAGAACAATTCTAAATCCTTTGATGGCTTCTTCATAACGTTTCCCACGTAGATCCAATTCCGTTGAAACATGACTCGAACGATGACTCTTCACAATCACTTGAGTTGGTTTACTCTGGTTCTTCATCAATACTAATCAAATCTTCAACCGGCATTTTCATCTTAATAATGCCTCATTTGAGACAACCCATTCTTGCTCGGAAATTTTTCAACTAAAGTTCTCTTTGTCCGAAAACTTGTCACTTCCACACTTTTGTCCTGGGCGCAATGATTTCTTAGCTTTTTCACGTTTTTAGTACTTTCTATTTTTCTTTTCAAAGCTTGTTCATGTTTTTAAATCTGTTAATGCTGTTTTCTTCTCAATTAATTCATGTTCTTTTCACACTGTTTCTCCTCTTCAATTGCATTGCACGAATATCTGACAAGATTTTTCTGCATCTTCTTGACTTTGAGATACTAATTCATTGGCCTTTTTCTTTTGCTTTGTTCAATGAGTCGAGCTTTATTTTCCTGAAGTTTTCTGTTTCAAGTTTCAATGCTCTAATAATTGCGAACTTTCTTTTAATTGTTGTTGAATCATGATTTTTCTTGGTCTACAATGCGACGTTTTCTAAATCAGAAATCATTCTCATTCAATTCTTGGCTTTCAACAGAAATAAATTGTCGATGCTTGTTCAGTACAACTTTTGAAGTCCTAGTCTTGCTGAAATATCAAAGAGCATTACTTCCTGGAACCCTAATAAGAATCGATACGTTGGTTGAAGTGTATCACTATCAAACTCCATACTTGCATTAATCGTTCCTACGATTATATCCATAAACTTTTAAACTCAGGATAGTGAGTCGTTGCAATGACATAACTTTGTTTTGTCCCAATATAATCTAAAATCGCAATCGCGAGTGATGCTCCTTCTTGCGGATCCGTTCCTGAACCAATTTCATCCATTAATACTAAACTTTTTCATCAATTTTATGTAAAATTGAAACGATATTTGACATATGATGAAAAATGTACTCAAGTTTTGTTCAATCGATTGTTCATCCCCAATATCTGCGAAAAATTTGAGTAAAAGACTCCTACACGACTGTCCGGTAGTGCTGGGATATATAATCCCATTTGTGCTATTAATTGGATAATCCCAATCGTTTTTAAAAAGAATGGTTTTTACCACCCGTATTTGGACCAGTATACTAATGGACTGATATTCTTGCCCTAAAAATAATATCATTAGCAACTACTGATTTTGGCGAAATAAGTGGGATGTCTAGCTTGCCAAATCGCAACATGATTTTTCTTCATCGATAATCGGCTCATTTGCTTTTATTTGTTTAGCATAGAGTGCTTTTGCATTTGCGATATCTAAACGAGATAATACATAATGATTTTGTGTTAGTGAAGGTGTATGAGGCATTAATTTTTCAGATAATTCCAATAAAATACGTTCGACTTCTTTCTTTTCTTGTAATTGATAATCTCGTAATTTATTATTTAAGTTTACAATTGCTTGTGGTTCCATAAATAATGTTTGTCCTGTTGCACTTTGGTCATGCACAATTCCACCAAAGGTTGATTTATATTCTGCTTTAACAGGAACAACATAACGATCATTACGAATTGTAATTAAAGAGTCCGTTAAATATTTTTGTATATTTCCCAGTGACATACGTATCCAATTGCCTTTAATTTCTTGTTCAGTTCTGGAAATTCCTTGACGAATTCCTTTTAACGCAACTGGAGGCATCATCTAATACATATCCATCTTCACGGATCGATAACTGTAATTGTTTAGAAATTTCTGGTAAATATTCTAACTTTTTCAACTAATTGTGGCAATCGATCTAATGTAATCTCTTCTTCTTCACTTTTTCAAAGAAAGTAGCCACTTGATTTGTTGTTTGTAATACTTTTAAAATTTCGCTTAATTCTCTTCCATTTAAGCCTGCTTCTACTTCTAATCGTTTAATAGATACACTAATATCAGCTAATTTAGGGAATTGGAATTCCTTTGTTTTAATCGTAAAAGCGTTACAGCATCTCTTGTTTCTTCAATTTTATTTCGAATTTTTTTGAGTATTCTATTTTCAATTGGTAATTGAAGAATCATTGCTACTTTTGAGTATTTGCAAATTCTCTTACAGCATGTCGAATTTTTATGAAATTCTAAAATCTCTTCAATTTTTGATTCATGCTTTTCCTCCTTTAGACAGAGAAAAAGTGAAAAATAAAAATATTTTCCACTCTTATAGATTATATTATTCTTAACTGAATGGATTTCTAATCATAGATTATGAAAACAACCACATTTTAACAATTCCTGAGAATAATGGAGTATGTGTCACAATCCAATTTGCTAGAGTATGTCCTTCAAAAATCTTTTGTACTGAATCCGTAGGAATCATCGCTACTAAATATAGTACAAAGAAAATCGCTACATAGTGGAAAACAAATCCTAAAATTGCTCCTCCTAATGTATTAAAATTGCTTTAATTATCGGTAATTTTGTCATTTCTTTAATCACAGTTGTAATCAAACGAACAATTGCCCAGTTCACAACCATAATAACAATAAATGAGAATAAGTAATAAAACGATTGATCCATTCCTAATGCTTTTGACCTTCAGAAAAATCGCTAAATGCGTTCCAGGATATATGATGGAAAAGGGACATACATTTCAATCATTTTAGAAAAATGCTCGATAACCAAATATAGCAATCAAAAGTAGAAATAATATAGCCAACAAAATGAAGGATTTGTAAAAGCTAATCCTCTTCTAGCACCTGTATAAATTCCTAATAATAAAAATAATAAAATGCCAATTGTTACCATCGAGCACCTACTTTCTCCATAAATCTTCTTGTTCTGAAAATTGTTTTTCAAATTGTTCCTTACGCTTCTAGAGCAATACTTTGACGTTTACTTCCTCTAGGATGAGAAACATTTTTCTTCAATTGTTGATTTTCTTCTTCTAACATCATTAATTGTTCTTGTTTTTCTAATTGTACACTTACTGCATTAATCGCTAGTAAAATGGCTTTTTCTTCATTAGAACATTCTTTGCAACTTCACCAAGTTCATTCCACTGTTCATTTAATAATTTAATGACGCTATGCATGTGCTGATGAGATTTTGTACCTAAAAATGGTATACGTCTTTCCAGCAATATTTGCACGATAACGCTGTTTCTTTTTGAGACACCACTTTCATCCTTTCATTCGTTACCATATTATGTTAAGTTTACCATTTTTCACTAGAAAGTCGTGAGGCTCCTTTTTTTAGTTTAGAAGAATAAACTGTTATTTTTCTCTGATTGATAACTATCACGTACACGTTGTGCAGAACCTGGATCAACTTGGTTCAATGCTTTTTCAATAATAGCTAATGATTCAGCATAGCGATAGAAATGATTGAATTGTTCTAAAGCTTGTTGAATAGCTGTATCCATTTCAGGATGCTCTAAACGATAACGATTGGCTTGTTGAATCATAAATTCTGTTAATTGAGCATTATCCACAATTTCTTCAGTCATAATATCTAATTTTTCAACATCATCTTCAATTGTTTGATTTAATCCTGTAATTTCAGTCATATCTAATTTTACACGATTCATTAATTGAGATAATTGTTCAATACGAGAACTTGTAGCGAAGAATAATTCTAAATATTCTTTTGGTAAGCCTGGTAAATGATATTTTTCAATTGTACGTTCTCATATTACGTAAGTCTAATTCAAAACATCTAAACCATCACGAATACTTTTCTCTCTGTTGACTTAAATCTGTCAATGTATTCACTAATGCTAATTGATTTTCATCAATTTCTTTTAAAGTATTTAATACAATTTCATAATGTTCTTTCACAATTGAATAAAGGAACTTGTTGATTTTGTAATGCTTTACTGTAGTAAGCAACAGCCTCTTGTTCTTTTTCCAATTGTTTTGCAAAATCTTGAACACGATTAAATTCATTATTCGCTAGTACAAAGTTTTGAGATACACGATCTACTTCAATATTCACATAACGATTGCTTTGTAAAAACTTGATTTAGTTTTCTTTCTACTTGAGCACGATTTCTCTTTACAAATGCTTTTGCTTCATATTCAGTTTCCATTACTAAATATAATTGATCAATTTCACGTGCTACTTTATCTAATTGTTGACGAGCTTCTTCTAATTCAGTTGCTTTAATATGTTCTCTTGCAACCGCAATGATTTCTTCAATTTTTGAATTTCACTTGGAATAGAAATTTTAGGGAATTGATAATGCTCTTCCACCATTTTTGATAGCCTTCTTTTAAGTCAGCTACTTGGTCTTCATATTCTTCTTCGATTTCTTTTTAAATATTTAGGTACTTCTTCCACAATTTGTTCAAAATCTTGCATTTCTGCTTCGATTCGTCCTAGAACTTCTTTAGCTTCTAAGTGGTCACCTTCATTGGTTAAAGTATTGAATTTGGTAAAAATCTAATTCTAAATAAGATAAACGTTTTTCTAATGACTCTAACGCTTCACCAAATGAAAACTATGAGCTAATAAATCTTTACGCATACTTGCATAACGTTCTTGTAACACTTCTAATTCTTCACGGTTTTTCTTTTCACTATCTAATAATTTTTGTAATGCTGTGTAAATTTTATCGACTTCTGCTTTCGTTTCCTCAATTAATTGACTAGCCTGATTAGAAATTTGAGCGCCTTTTACAAAAATTTAAACGTTGGGTATATTGTTCTGCACTCACTAATGATGCTTTCAATTTCTGGGAAACGGAACGAGTGATGGTTTGCCAAGTTGCTTGCCAAGTTTTTCATACGTACGTTTTGTTTGACCAGTTAAAGTTCAGATTTTTAACGTAAAGTAAAAATATCTGCAATTGGAATGGTCATTAATTTTTGTTTTTACTCCTAATTCTTCGATAACTTTACTTTTGTTTTTGACTTAAGTAATGTGCTACTCCATAACCAATGGCCCTAACACCACGATTATAAGTAAGAAATATAAAAATCCTCATATCTCTTCCTCCAAATTTATTTATCTACATATTAATTTACATACAGGACTAGTATATCACGTTTGTACTCCTATAGCAAAATTTTCGAGGACCAAAACCGCAATTTATAGCGAATATTTAGTCCTTTAGAAAGTTTCTTTGATTTCTTATTTAATTAATTCATAAATTGCTTCTGCATAAATCGCTGTTGAACGGAATAAATCATCTAATGCAAAGAATTCATTTGCTTGGTGCATTGTATCAATTGAATCTGGGAATAAAGCTCCATACGCTACTCCACGTTCAAAAATACGACCATAAGTTCCTCCACCGATGGATTGTTCATGAGCTGGAAGTCCTGTTTGTTTTGCATACACCTCTAATAATGTTGCTACCAATGGATCTTCTGGTGAAACATAGTGAGGCACTTGAGTTTACCAGCAGAAACAGTCAATCCATAATTAGATGATACAGCATTTGCTTTTGTTTCAACTGTTTTTGCGTCAATACCACGTGGATAACGGAAGTTAACTACTAATTTCCCTCCTACTTCTGGAGCAAATGTTAAAATCCCTGCATTTGCAGTTAATGGTCCCATTACTGAATCTTCAAATGCTACATTTAATTTTGCACCATCTGTATCTAAGTGAAGAACATCTGCTGCAAATGATAAGAAGTTTTTCGCTTTGTCCTTCAAACTCATATTGATTTAAGAATGTTGCTAAATAAGTTGCTGCATTAATTCCTGCATGAGGTGTTGAACCATGAGCTGATTTACCAACTACATCTAATACAACTACACCTTCATTCACTGAAGCTGTTCCTTCTACTGGATTTTCAGCGATATAAGCTTCAAATGCTGCTACAAATTCTGAAGAATTTGGAACGACTACTTCTGCATGAGCATCTTGAGGTACCATATTTTCTCTTAATCCAGCATTGAAGTTTTTCAATTGAAATTCTCCACACTTTCCCTGCTGCTAACTCAAAATGTAGTGATAAAATTCCTTTTTCTCCATTAATAATTGGGAATTCAGCATCTGGTGAAAACTCAAAATCTGGCATTTCTTCAGTTTGGAAGTAACGATCCATACATTTCCAACCAGATTCTTCATCTGTACCAATAATGAAACGAACACGTTTTTGATACTGGTAATCCTAATTCTTTAATCATTTTTAACGCATAATAAGCTGCCATACTTGGACCTTTATCATCCACTTGAACCACGTGCATAAATACGGTCATTAATAATTTGTGGTTCAAAAAGGATCTGTTTCCCAACCTGTTCCAACAGGAACAACGTCCACATGTCCTAATACTCCTAATGTTTCTTTATAGTCAGGATTTGGAGCAAATTCAATATGACCTAGCTAAAATTTCCAACCATTTTTGTTGTAAATCCATCACGTTCCCCAATAGCTAAAAAGGCTTCTAAAGCTTTTTAGGACCAGGCCCTACTGGTGCATCCTCACTTGCTTTTTGAATCATCACGTACACTATCAATACGTAATAAATCAAATAAATCTTTTAATAAGTCTTCTTTACGACTTTCAACTTCTTTTTCCAATCAATTGTCATATTATCGCTCCTTTACGAAATTCATTAGGTTTTATCTTATCATTTTTCCATATATTTTGCTAGAAAAGATAACTAAAAAGGAATAAGAAACATTCATTTCTTACTCCTCTATTCATTATAATTCTACATTAAAAATTTTTAAGGCTTCTAATTCAGGAATCCTTTAAACTACGAAACTCTCCAAGTTTTAAGGATTCATCTAGTGTAATGGTCCCATACTGATTCGTTGTAGATCTACAACCGTTTTTTCCGCAAGCTTTTCACCATACGTTTCACTTGATGAAATTTACCTTCTTTTTATCTTAATTTTGGACAAGTGAAGTTAGATGACTTTCATCAACGGAAAGAATCTCTAAATGAGCAGGCATACATTCATAACCATCATCTAATGTAATTCCCTTTTCAAACGAAAACTTGATCCTCCTCAGTCATGATTCCTTCAACTTTTAGCAACATAAGTTTTTCTACATGTTTTTGGAGATAACATTGCATGATTTAAAGCTCCATTATTTGTTAATAATAGAAATCCATGCGTATCAATATCCAGTCTTCCAACAGGAAAGACTCCTCGTTTTTGTGCTAATTCACCAATTAAGTCCAACACGGTTGCATGTTTCGTATCCTCTGTTGCTGAAATAACCCTTTTTGGCTTATTCATCACATAGTACAAAATATTTTCATAATAGACTCTTTATCATCTAAATAGATTTCATCTAATTTTTTTCATCGATTTGTACTTTACCATTCGTCACAATTTCTTGATTTTTCGAACACGTTTTTGTTTTTAAAATTAATTTTCACTTGAGAACGTGTTGCTATTCCAGAATCGGCTAAAAAATTTATCTAGTCTCACTAAATCTACTCCTTCATTTTTAGTTTTTCTACGAATTGCAAACCATTCTTTGCCCTAATAATTCATCCGCTAATCTTGTATACAAACTCATCAATCCATAAACAATCGTTCCAACAAAACCAACAATCGCAACAGCAATCATCGCCATTAATTTTCCATCAATATTAATGATTTGTTTTAACCCTACTAGAGTTAAGGAACTAACAATCATCATAATGAATGAAATCCCTATTACTTTTGCTAATTGAATCCCACTTTTTAAGATTAAATAAGGTTTGATAATATAAGTGATACCCCATATAAACGGTTGCTAAAATAAATCCAAGACTTGTCGCCCATAATGGACCTGCACCTTCAAAGAAGTAAATCATCATTGGTTGCCATAACATTTTCACTACTAAAGCAATGACTAAAGCTTTAATTGCAATCACATGTTGCTGCATGGATTGTTGAATGGAAGTAAAGACTGTAAAAAGCTCCCATAAAAAAATACATAACACACAGGAAATCATTAATAAATACGTTCCATCTTTACTTGGTGAATAAAACACATTGTAAATTGGTTCTGCTACAACTGCCATTCCAACAGAAGCGGGAATCATAATAAAGGAATATAAACCAATATTTTCCTCAATCACATTTTTCACTTCTACATGATTTTCACGGAATAATGAGAAGCTAATAATGGTAATGCCGCTGTTGAAATACTAATGGCAAGAGACAAAATAATCATAATAATTTTATTGGCATTAAATCCAAAAATTGTTAATAATTCTTTACTTTGTTCAAAAATTCAAATGAGTAAATGTTATCGCTAGTGGTTGGAAAGTTTCTTGATCCAAAAATACTAATTAATTGAATACTTGAAGTCACAATCACAAATGGTAAAAGCTTCACGAATCACTTCAAACACAATACGACCAAAACTCATATTACGAGCAGGACGCCCTTCACTCATTAATCGCTTCATTCCAGGCATATCTTTCCACATTTTATAGCCTAAATAGACAAATGCAACAACTGCCCCAACAAATGCAGCAAACGTTGAATGCGCTACTGCCACTGCATAACTACCACCAAATAACTTCATAACAAAGAACGTTAAGAGTAACATATAAATAATACGCACGATTTGCTCCCATAATTGAGATTTAGCAGAAGGTGCCATATCACTATACCCTTGATAATACCCTCTTAATAAACTTAATGGAGGAATAATCACAACTGCTGGAACTAGCGAACGAATGACCATGATACTATCTTGAATTTCTTGAGCAGAACCCCCTTTTGCAAAATAAGGAGCTGTTACAAACATGACAATGGCACTGACAATCCCTGTTGCTGTCATAAATAACATTCCGCCTTTAAAAATATTCCAACTCGTTTTCGTAATCTTTTCTTGATTGATTATCCGCCACAATTTTTGAAATGGCTACTGGAATTCCAGCAGTTGAAATTTGTAATACTAATGCATAAATATTGTATGCAATGAAATATAAGAAGTTTGCATCATCTCGTTGAGTAGCAAACATCGCTCCCCATGGAATAATGTATAATGCTCCTAGTAATCTGGAAACCATACTACCAATCGTTAACCAGGAAGAACCTTCTAATAATATTTCTTTTGAATCTCTTTTGCATACGGATTTTATCGCTTAATCCAATTGATTTTTTTACTATTCCGTATCATAATATCCTACTTTCATGAAAAGTTTTTTTCTAACCCTAAGCGTACAATATTTTTTTGACTATTGTAAAATAAAAAAATAGAATGACTATTTTAGCATTTTTCTACTAAAAATCATCACTCTATTTTTCGTACTCTAATATATAAGCGAAACCCAAAGACTTTTCATAGTAGTATTGGTGATAAAAGCCAAGAATGGCTTTTTATCACTGGAAAAATTTGAGACCCCAGGCTCAAATTTTAGGGCATGAGACTTGCAATTTTTGCAAGTCTGCTGCCGTCCATTACCACTATAATTAGAAAAGTCATTATAAATAACAATTAAGGTTGCACTAAATGATGCTTAAATGCATATATCGTCGCTTGTGTACGATCTTCTACTTGCAACTTCGATAAAATATTCGAAACATGCGTTTTTCACCGTTTTTAACGTGATAAAAACACTCGTCCGCAATTTCTGGTTCGATTTCCCTTGAGCAATCAATAAAAAGCACTTCTTTTCACGACTCGTTAATTCTTCATACAGACGAAACTCTTCTTCCACTTCATGACGATGCTCTAACTCTCACTCACTTCTTTTTCGAATACCCTTCTCCACGATAAGTATCACGAATCGCTTGAGCAATTTCAGAAGCAGACGAAGTTTTTAGTAAATAACTTTTTGCTCCAGCACTAATAGCTGGATAAACTTTTTTTCATCATCAATAAAACTTGTCACAATAATAATTTTAGCTTCTTTCCATTTCGATAAAATTTCTTTTGTTGCTTCAATTCCATCCATGACAGGCATCACTAAGTCCATTAAAAAATAATATCCGGTTTTTAATTCTAGTGCTTTTTCAACACCAATTTTCCCATTTTCCGCTTGAGCAATCACTTCAATATCTTCTTGAACAGATAAATAAGCTGATACCCTAATCGAACCATTTCATGGTCATCTACTAATAAAACTTTAATCATTCAACTACTCCTTCTCCTACTTTTTGAGGAATTTTTATTTCTATAATGGTTCCTTGGTTTACAATACTAACAATTTTGCATTGTCCTCCCATTCCTGCAACACGTTCTTCAATATTTTTCAAACCATAACTTCCAGATTTGGAAACACTTGTATCAAATCCAATCCCATCATCTACTAGTTTTAAAATAATATAATCATCCATTTGTTTTTAAAAAATACTTTCTAATTGTTTGGCTTTTTGCATGTCGTAATGTATTCGACACCAATTCTTGTACAATTCTAAACAGGTGATCTTCAAATGTACTTGGAAGGGTCACTTCATCTAGTTCCCAATGAAGCGATAATTGCACTTTTGTCGTTAATTCTCTTAATAAACTTTCAATCCCTTGAACTAATGTTTTATTTTTCGAGTGAAATTGGACGTAAATGTAAAAAGTAACGCTCTCATTTCCGATTGCGAATCATTGATTACTTTCTCTACTAAAGCTAGTTGTTGTTGGATTGCTGGAGATAGTTGTTCTTTTTGTTCATTCATAGCTGATAACATCATCATCGCAGCGAACAATTGTTGACTTACTGAATCATGTAACTCTCGAGCAATACGATGTCTTTCCAATTCAATAATTTCTTCCTTTGTTTCTTCACCAATATATTCCGGTCTAGAAGAAATTTGTTGAAGATTCTGAACAAATTGCTCTTGCATTTCTGCAATTTTAGCAGTTTCTTGGAAAAATGTGTCCAATCGTATCATTAATAACGGACGATACCAAATGTCATTCACCGACTTTTTAACATTTGAAAATTGCTGATTTCTAATCGCTTCTAATTGATTATAAATAACAGAATCCGTTAATCTTTGTAAGAAAAAAATACAATACTTGCTGCCATAAAAGTTATAATAAAGACGATTACCGTCACTACTAAAAAAATAATACAATTAATTGATTCGAAGATAATTTTTCTAATAATTCAATATCAAATAATGAATGTAGAACATTCACTCCTATTAAAAAGATGCTAGAGACAAATAAAAAAACACGACAAAAACAGACACGGAAAAACCACTTCTTCATGCTTCAATCACCTCAATTTCTCCTACAAGGACTGATGAGATAATGATAATTTTCTTATTACTTGATTCAAAACGTTCTGAATACATTGTAACTGTCTCATTTTTTAATTTTAACTGTTCTCCTTCAAACTTTAACTCGCCAATAAATGCATTATGACAAAGTTTTACCCCAATTCCAATTGGAACAATAACACGAATGCGCCCCATTCCTTTTCGAATCATAATGGTATTTTGTTCATTGGGAAGGACGGTATTTCCTAAATCGATAATCGTATCTCCCATAAATTGACTAATATTAATATCATCCCATTCAAATGTATCTTTTCCGATTTTTGGACTCCGATCCATTCCTGTCTTTGCGTATCAAATCGCTCAGAAGGTTCTTCTAACTTAACAGAAACATATCTTTTTCTTCCAAATCCATTCACTGCCATCTGAAAAATATTTTTTTGATTAATTTTCTTCCATATGAAAGACCGTAAACGATTAAAAATACTTCCAGCTAGCCAAATTCCCCATGTAGAAAATACAGCTAAAAGAATCATTAATATTCCAAAAGAAAAAGTCCATTTGTACGAATAAAACGATTTTTAATTGAACAGCAATTCCAACAAAAAATAATTCCTAACACAAATAAATATAATAAATGGGCATTTGTAAACAGCTGAAATCCTGTTAAAAAAACATCCCAACTGCTATGATAAATAGAATGGAGATGAATCGATTATTTTTCATTTGTATCCTTCTTTCTTTAGAAAACTTTCTCACTATAAAAAGTACCATATTCCTTCGTTTCTGACTATCCATCTAAAGACTGATTTCAAAAAAATGCTAGGTTAGTGAAGCTTTATCGTTAGGTTTTTATTCTAACATTTTGTCAACACTTATCCTAGCATTTACTGATTATGCAATTGGTGGGTCTTGCGGTTCATTATCAGAAGTAAAAGCATCCACGTTTACTTTTCTTGGCTTACTTCCTTCTGAAGGTCCTACATACCCTCTTGCTTCTAACTCTTCAATTAAACGAGCGGCACGATTGAATCCAATTTTAAATCGGCGTTGAATATAAGAAGTACTAATCGTTTCTAATTCTCGGATCATTTCTAATACTTCATAAAATAAATCATCTTCCGGATCATCTGAACTACCCTCTGATGTTTCTGGAAGCATCATTGTCTCATCGTATTCCACTTCTTGTTGTGTTTTTACAAAGTCGACAATTCTTTCTACTTCTTCATCGGTTAAATAAGCTCCCTGTACACGAATCGGCTTATTCTCACCCATTGGAATGTATAACATATCTCCTCGACCAAGTAATTTTTCAGCACCACTTGAATCAATAATCGTACGAGAATCTGTACCACTGGATACTGCAAAAGCAATTCTTGAAGGAACATTTGCTTTTAATAATTCCCGTAATAACATCAACTGATGGACGTTGCGTTGCTAAAAATCATATGAATCCCGCTGCACGAGCCATTTGCGCTAAACGAATAATTGCATCTTCGACTTCATTACTTGCAACCATCATTAAGTCTGCTAACTCATCTACAATGACTACAATATATGGAAGTAATGGATTATCTTCTCCAGTTTCCGCATTATAAGAAGCGACATGCGCATTATAACCATCGATATTTTTCATTCCCATTGCGGCAAACATTTCATAACGTTTTTCCATTTCAGTCACAACTTTTTTCAAAGCTTGCGCTGCCTTTTCTTGGATTCGTTACAACAGGCGTTAATAAATGAGGAATCCCATTATAACCATTTAACTCTACCATTTTAGGGTCAATCATCATTAATTTAACTTCATGAGGTTTTGTCTTCATCAAAATACTTGTAATAATGCCATTAATACACACGGACTTACCACTACCCGTTGAACCAGCAATTAATAAGTGAGGCATTTTAGAAATATCGCATAATCGAACATTTCCAGAAATATCTCTTCCTAATGGGACATCCAATGGTTTTGGGGATTGAAGAGCTGCTTGAATCACATCACTGAAAGCCACAAAACTTGTTTTTACTATTTGGAACTTCAATTCCTACATAAGGTTTTCCAGGAATTGGTGCTTCAATACGAATATCTTTTGCAGCAAGAGCTAAAGCAATATCATCACTTAAATTCACAATTTTACTAACCTTCACTCCAATAGCAGGCTTAATTTCAAATTTAGTTACAGCAGGCCCTACTAATGGATTTGGCATCACTTTTGCTTCTACTCCAAAACTTTCAAATGTTCGCTCTAAAATTTTGAGATTCTTCTCTACAATCATCTTCTCATCAGATTGATCAGATGGCGGAATTGGATTTAATAATGTTAATGGGGGTAATTGATAATCTGAATCATCAGTTCCTCCATTAATGACAAAGTCTTCTAAATCCTCTGTATCTTCCTCTACTTCTGTAGGTTCGATAGAATGTTTGAAAAGAAGTTGGTTCTTCTCGTTTCGGTTGAATAAACTCCTCTTCAACAATTGGTTTTGTAACAGGCAGCGTTGAAACTTTAGGATAAAATTCTTCAAACTCATCCTCATCCTCTTCTTCCTCTTCATCAAAAAAACAAAGTTTTTCATCTTATCGATTAAAGAAGGTTTCTTTTCTTTGGCTTCTTTTTGGTTTTATTTCAACAACTTCTACTTTAGTTTCCCGTACACGAGATTCTTTTTCAACTTTTATTCTCTTCTAGTTGGTGTTGAATTTGAGCAGTCCAATTTCTTAAAACTTCGAAGACATCTCTTAAGTGAATTTCAAATGCTACGAATATAGCAATCATAAATAGTACGAAAATCGTCAAATAAGTTCCCCATTGAGAAACTAAGAAATACGTCACCGTATAAAACAATGCTCCAATCATTCCGGAACCTAAATTTTGTTCGTTCGTATTTTGCTTTAAAAATCAATCGCATAACGAGCCATCATTTCTTTAAATAATTGCCCTCCAGCTTGGACATGATTACTAAAACTTGCTACTTCAACCCATAGAAAAATCGCAATCAAAAGACACGTTGCAACACCAATCCATTTTTTTAGGAATGGAATGAATTCTACCACGGAATAATACTCCTATTGAAGCGATTATTCCAACAATCCCCGCATATATCAATAAATCTCCTACAAAAAAACGAATACTATTTGCAAAAGAATCTTCCTAAAAATCCTAATTTGAAAATTGCTAAAAATTGAATGAGAATCAAAATTGCCATTACAATTTCAATAGATATTGCAGAATCTGTATTCTTTTTCGTAGATTTTCGTTTCTTCTTTTTGTTCTTGCTTAGCCACTTTACTCTCCTTCTGAATATAGTTTTCCTTCTGGTGTCAAAAATGAGGACTCCATAATAGAGTTGCAAACAATCTTCACAAGTCTCACAATATTCACATTCATTTTCATTCCAAAAATGCACAAGAAAAAATGTTTCTCGCGTTTCTTTTGATATTGCTCTGTATATTTTTTTCTACTAATTCTTGATAAATTTTTTGCTTCTTCTATAGTGGAACAAGATTCTTCTAAAACAATCATCTCTTTCCAATCGTCCATCATCCACCAAGGTTCATCGACCCCTTTTGTTTGGATAACACAATACATACAAATCACCTCTTAATAACAGTATACCAAACTTTTTTTCAAAACTTGTTATCTTCATCCATTGAAAAATTCATATATTTTTGTTAGGATAGTTAAAAGGAGGAATTCAAATGATTACATTACGTCTAAGAGTCTGGGGACTTGTTCAAGGAGTTGGATTTCGTTTTTATACAAAAAGGTTAGCAGACCAATTACAGATAAACGGAATGGTAAAAAAATAAAAATCGATGCCTCCGTTGAAATTATTGTCCAGGATACTCCGGAGAGAGCCTATGCTTTTTGTAGACCGAGTAAAAAAACTTCTCCCCCATCTCCTTATGCAAAAATCCGTTCATCAACAGTAGAAATTATTGAAAAACGAAATGATTTATAAAGGATTTTCAATCTATTATTAATGGGAGAGAAATCCATATAGACTGATTTTCATTGCTATTCTATTCAATATAAAGTAAAATGATTGTGTTTAACAGAAAAAAATAAAGGAATGTGATTCATGAAATTAACAAAAAAAGTTCAATTAGCAGCTCTATCGAGCTTACTTGTACTATTTCTATCTGGATGTGTACAAATTGACAAAGCCACTAATCAACCGTATGGGGTTGTGTATGATTATTTAGCAGTACCAACTCAAACCATTTTAAACTGGATTGCTTCAGCAATTGGTGGAAATTATGTCATTTCTATTATGATTGTTTCAATTGTAGTTCGTATTATTTTAATGCCAACTATGTTTAAGCAAATGAAAACAATGTTAATGAACCAAGAAAAAATGGCGTTATTAAAACCATATATTGATAAAATGAACGCACGTTATGGGGATGACCCAACACCAGAACAACGTATGGAAGTTCAACAATATACAATGGAAATTTATCGTTTAAATAATGTATCATTAACAGGTGGGATTGCTTCTGGATGTCTTCCAGTATTAGTTACAATGCCAGTCTATAGTGCTTTATATAATGCGATTTTATACTCTCCTGAAATTTCAAATAGTTCATTTATGGGAGTTTCATTAGGTAGTACGTATTTACCAATTGCAATTGCTACTGCTGTTATTTATTTAATTCAAGGTTATATTAGCCAATTATATATGGATGAAACGCAAAAGGCTCAAGCAAAAGCAACGCTATATATGATGCCTGTTATGATGTTAATGTTCACGGTTGGTACAGCAGCAGGGATTGGGATTTACTTCTTCACTTCTGGATTAACAGCAATTTTTACAAACATGGATTCAAAAATCAATTTATTCGTCCAAAAGTACTTGCAGAAATTGATGCTGAATTAGAAGCACAAGGTAATAAGGTTATTCTTCCAGAAACTTCAAACGTTGCAAAGAGTGCTAATCAAGCAACAACTGCACCAGCTCAACAAACATTTGCACAAAGAAACCGCATATCAACAGGAAAAACAGCGGAAAACAAAACAGAAAATAACTATTATAAATTAATAAAGACTTTTTATGAAGTTGCTAAGGACGCCAGCAACCCTTCGGGTTTCATGGCTAAATTTTGAGCCTATAGTCTCGAAAATTTCCTGTAATATAAGCTTTGAAAAAGCTTATATTACTAAAGCTACTTCATAAAGGTCTTTTTCTCATTAAATTTTTAACCTCTACATATTAAAAAAACGTGAAGTTAGAAGTCTCCTTCCTTACTTCACGACAATTGATTCCATCTACTAAATAACTTTTCTTTCGAATGGATCGATGCTGATTCCTTGTTCTAACACTTGTTTTGCGTATTCTTTTGCTCCGAACAATGAATGATCTTTTATAGTTTCCACATTGTACAGCTGAAACTCCTTGAATATCTTCAAAACGAATTTCGTTAATAATTTGTTCTAGTGTTGCTTTTTAGCGCAACGGCAATTGTTTCTGCACTTGGTGTTCCCCATGTAATTAAATGGAATCCAGTACGGCATCCAAATGGAGAGATATCAATAATTCCGTCTACTCGATCTCTTAATAAATCCGCTAATAAATGTTCAAAATGTATGAATGACACCTGTTGGCATTTCTTGCTTATTCGGTTGTAAGAAACGAATATCAAAAATTCGTAATACGATCTCCTTTTTTTCTCCTACTTCTTCTGTAATTTTACGCACATAAGGTGCAATTACTTTATTATGATCTAATGTAAAGCTTTCTACTTCTGCCATAACAAAACCTCCTAGTAATCTTTATAACAGAGCCACTATACACCAAAATAGAAAGTACTGTCAATGAAATGAAATTCATGCATTTGTGTAGTTTTAAAGTATCGTGCTATAATTGATAAAGAAATTATTGACAGTAAAAGGAATTTATTATGAAAAGAAAAAAACAGCATTCAGACGAAAAACTATTTTATTTTTTTCAAGTCCTCTAATCATTCTTATCAGTTTGATTATTGGCTATTTTATTTATGGTTATACAGCTTATTATCGTTTAGAAGATAATCTGACTTTATCAGTTACAATCCATACCGACCAATCTCTCAATACTGGAAAAGATTATACCATATCCTCTTTTAATATCGGATATGGAGCTTACCCTCAAGACTATAGCTTCTTTATGGATGGAGGAAAATATTCAAGAGCTTATAATCGACAAACCGTATTAAATAATATGCAAGGAATCCAAAATGCTATTCAGATGATTCAACCAGATATTGCCCTATTCCAAGAAATAGATACAGATGGAGATCGTTCCCAACATGTGGATGAAGTGGAATTCATCACTCAGGCTTTTGAGAAACAAAATTGGGTATTTGGACAAAACTATGATTCACCTTATTTATTTTATCCACTATTAGATCCCATTGGAAAAGCAACTTCTGGACTCCTAACGATGTCAAAATACACGATTCAATCTAGTCAACGATATAGTTTACCAATTGAAACGAATTTCAATAAATTTTTCGATTTAGACCGAGCTTTTACTATTAGTTACTTACCCGTTTCAAATCAGAAGCAATTAGCATTAATCAATATTCACTTATCTGCATATACAAAAGATCCAACAATTGGAAAAAAAGCCAGTTAGAAAAAGCTATTCCGTTTTATGGAAAGTGAATATGAAAAAAAGGAAACTATGTTATTGTCGGTGGTGACTTTAATCATGATATTTTTACTTGGAAAAAAAGTCCGAAGTCTTCCAAACATCCGATGAACCACAAACTTGGACTCATTCGTTCCCAGTAGAAAAATCTTTTCAAAAGCACTTTTACATTAGCCACTCAAGGATTAGCAGAACAAAAAAATTCCTTCAGCTCGAGCATTAGATGAAGGCTACCAAAAAGGAAGAACTTTTTGTAACATTAGTCGATGGATTCATTATTTCAGACAATATACAATTCAATCATGTCCAAGCACATGACTTAGAGTTCCAACATTCCGATCACAACCCAGTTTCGATGAGGTTTTTACATTGAAATAAAAACAGTGCTATAATGAGCTATTTTTATTTTTTTCAAATTCATCAAGATATAATACTTCTACTTGCCCTGACCAATCTAATATACAACCAATGAAATCAACAATATCTAAATCCTTCATTTCATATGTTTCCCCATTGTTCACACTGGCAGTTGCATCTTCAATATAAGTTACTTTATATCCTCTATCTGAAGCAATAATAGCAGAAAAATAAACAACAATATTCCGCATTTAATCCTGTAATCACAACTTCTTTAATTTGATGCTTCAATAAAAATCTCCGTCAAATCTTTTACATTGAAAAAAATATTTGGAGTCTCTTTTTCAACAATATAGTCTGCTAAAACTGACAATTCTTCATCTAAACTTCCACTTTCAATTCCATTGTAAATAATACTATTTTCATCATTATCAATATGTCTCGTATTAATAATAATATCTCCATTTTGCTTAAAAAAATATTTTTGTAATGTTAAAATATTTTTTTCTTAACTCGTCAAAAATTTCACGTTCTAACATGCCTTTTTGACAGTCTAATACAATTAGTGCTTTCATTTGTTTAGTTTCCTTTGTTTATATTATTCATTAAGGTAATTATAAATTAGCGTTAATATTTTTTTGTATAGCTTTATTTTTCTACTTTTTTTCCATATAACTATACTGATGTGGAAATAATTTAGAGAAGTTTTTGTCTCTTATATCCTCACTCCAACAAAAAAAGACTAAAAATTTTCATTTCTAGCCTTTTTAGACGTCACTACGTCCCCCACTTAATAACAAATATATTCTAAAAGTAAATTACCCTATTGTCAAATCCTATTCTAGCCCTTACTAATATATCAAGTTCTTTTCATTAACAAATACGACTAAAAATTTTTGCAAAAACATTTAGGATTTTAGCAATCTCTGGTACTTTTTCTGGTACTTTTTCCCATTCCAACTAAAAAAATTGTAATTAGAAGGATTAAATTTATGATAAAAAGAAAAACTTTTCTTCGTAGCAAAAGTACTTTGTACAGGAAAAATTTGAGACCTAGGCTCAAATTTTTAGCCATGAGACAGCATTTGCTGGCTGCTGGCGACCTTGCTACGTAAGGAAAGTTTTTTCTTTTTATCGGTTAACTCAACCGAGCCTTCCATTTCATACGCAATTAATCGGTTTAATTCAACTGCATATTCCATTGGAAGTTCTTTTGTAAATGGTTCAACGAATCCCATAACAATCATCTCTGTTGCTTCAGATTCACTAATTCCTCTACTCATTAAATAGAATAATTGTTCTTCAGAAATTTTTGATACTTTTTTGCTTCATGTTCTAAAGCGACTTTATCATTATGAATTTCGTTAAATGGAATTGTATCTGATTTCGATAAATCATCCATAATAATCGTGTCACATTCGATATGAGAAATTGAATAATCAGATTTCTTACTAAAGGTTACTTGTCCACGATAGTTTACAACACCACCATCTTTTGCGATTGATTTTGAAACAATAGAACTAGAAGTATGAGGTGCATTATGAATCATTTTTGCCCCTGTATCTTGGTGTTGACCTTCTCCAGCAAAGGCAATTGATAACATTGTTCCTTTTTGCATATGGTCCTTCTAAAAAAATACAGAAGGATATTTCATTGTTGTTTTTGCTCCTAAGTTTCCATCGATCCATTCAACTGTTCCATGAGCTGCTGCACGAGCACGTTTTGTTACAAGATTGTAGACATTATCAGACCAGTTTTGAATCGTTGTATAACGGCAGTATCCACCTTCTTCTACGAAGATTTCTACAATCGCAGCATGTAAGCTGTTTGATGAGTATGTTGGTGCTGTACATCCTTCTACATAGTGAACACTTGCGCCTTCATCTACAATAATTAATGTACGTTCAAATTGTCCCATATTTTTGGTCATTAATACGGAAGTATGTTTGAAGTGGAACATCACATTTTACGCCTTTTGGTACGTAAATAAACGTTCCTCCTGACCATACTGCTGAGTTTAATGCTGCTAATTTATTATCTGTTGGTGGTACTAATTTTTGCAAAATATTTTTCAAATAATTCTGGGTATTCTTTTTAATGCTGAGTCTGTATCGGTGAAGACAATTCCTAGTTTATCAAATTCTTCTTTTCATATTGTGATACACGACTTCTGACTCAAACTGTGCAGATGCCCCTGCTAGATAAGCACGTTCTGCTTCTGGAATCCCAATTTTTTCAAATGTATCTTTGATTTTCTCAGGAACATCATCCCAAGAACGAGCTGGTTTATCACTCGCACGTTTGAAATAGGTAATCGCATCAAAATCAATATCTGATAAATCTGCTCCCCATATTTGCATTGGCATTTTTCAAATGTTTTTTTAAAGATTTTTAGTCGGAATTCAAGCATCCATTCTGGTTCATTTTTCATTTTTGAAATCGTACGAACGACTTCTTCGCTTAATCCAACTCCACTATCAAATACGGGCGTTACATCTTCATGAAAGCCATACTTGTAATCTTCTAATTCTGGAACTCCACTCATTTTTAAATTCCTTTCTTATTTTTTTCTGTTCAACTGCTTTTTCTAATGCTTTTTCCATGCTAAGGTTGCACATTTAATACGTGCAGGGAAATTTAGAAACTCCACTTAGTAAGGCAGCATCTTCTAATCGATCTTCGTTCACACTTTGTCCTTGCACTAATTTTTGAAAAAAATCTTCTGCTAATTCCAAAGCTTCTGGTAAAGTTTTTCCTTCTAAAATATCACACATCATACTGGCACTCGCCATACTAATCGAACAACCTTGCCCATCAAATTGAGCACTTGTAATATGACCATCGTCTGATAATTCTAATTGTAACTGTAATACATCGCCGCAAGTCGGATTATTTAACTCGATAACTTCAGCTATTTTTCAGTTTGAATTCCTTTATGACGAGGAAAAATTCGAATGGTCTAAAAATTACTTGACGATATAATTGATCTAATTTAGATAAAGCCATCTGAGAAAAAAACTCCTTTACTTTTTGTAATGCTTCTATGAAAAATTCAGCTTCTTCCATTGTATTATAAATATAAAAACTAACACGGGCAGTTGAAGAAACGCATAAATCTCTCATTAATGGTTGCGCACAATGATGTCCTGCACGAATTGCAACTCCTTCCATATCTAAGGCAGTTGCTAAATCGTGAGGGTGAACGCCATCCATTGTAAATGAAATCACGCCACTTCTTCTTGAAACATCCGTTGGACCATGAACGGTCACACCTTCCATTTGTGTTAATTTGTCATAAACATACGCTACTAATTGTTGTTCATGAGCATGAATCTGATCCATACCAATTTGTTCTAAATAATCAATCGCTGCTCCTAGTGCGATTCCACCAGCAATATTAGGCGTACCTGCTTCAAATTTCCATGGAAGTTCATTCCATGTACTTTCTTTTTCATACACGAAGTCAATCATTTCTCCGCCAAATTCAATGGGTTGCATTTCTTCTAATAGTGCTTGCTTCCCATATAAGACACCAATACCTGTTGGAGCTAACATTTTATGGCCACTAAACGCATAAAAATCACAATCTAAGTCTTGTACATCGATTTTCATATGCGGTGCTGCTTGAGCTCCATCAACAACTAATACTCCTCCAACTTCATGGACGATTTGTGCTAATTCTTTAATTGGCTGAATGGTTCCTAACACATTGGAAGCATGCGCAATTGAAACGATTTTTGCTTGATGTGTTAACACTTCTTTTGTAGCTTGTACATCTAGTTCCCCTTCCTCAGTTAATGGAAGGAAGTTTAAACTAGCTCCTGTTTGAAGTGCTAATTGTTGCCATGGAACAAAATTAGAATGATGCTCTGTTTTACTAATCCAAATCTCGTCTCCTTCATGCAGACGATATTTGGCAAAACCTTGCGCCACCCAATTGATTCCAGTCGTTGTTCCTCTTGTAAACAATACTTCCTTTATCGAAGAAGCGTTGATAAATGTTTGCACTTTTTGACGACTCGCTTCATAAGCATCTGTTGCTAGTTGAGCGAGTGTATGCACGCCACGATGAATATTGGCATTGTAATCGTGATAATAGTCTTCTATACAATGAATTACACTTTCAGGCTTTTTGCGTTGTAGCGGCATTATCCAAATACACTAATGGTTCATCATTAACGGTTCTAGTTAAAAATTGGAAAATCTTTTCGAATGTCATTACTGTTCATCATTTTTCGCCAACTTTTGATCAATCATTTCTACTAATTCTTTTTGTGTATTTTGTGCTGGAATGGCACTAATTACAGAACCTAAGAATCCACGAATTACTAAACGTTTCGCTTCTGCTTGGCTAATTCCACGGCTTGTTAAGTAGAATAATTGTTCGTCATCCACTTGTCCTACACTTGCCGCATGTCCTGCTGTTACTTCATTTTCATCAATTAATAAAATTGGGTTTGCATCTCCACGTCCGCCTTCAGAAAGCATTAATACACGGCTCTCTTGTTGTGCATCTGCGAATTTTTGCGCCTTTAATAATATGTCCAATTCCGTTAAATGTTAACGTTGATTTATCAAGAATAACTCCATGTTGTAAAATATGTCCTACTGAGTGATTTGCATAGTTTGTCACTCTTGTATCAATTCCTTGAACTTGTTTACCAGTTGAAATAGCAACCACATTTACTTTTTGCAGTTAGAACCTGCTCCACGTAATTCACTATCGAAGTCAGCAATCACATTTCCGTCATTCATAATGCCTAATGCCCATTCAATTGTTGCATCTTTTTCTAAATAACCACGGCGATTCATGTAGGCATCCGTTGGTTGTCCTAATGTATCAACCGCTGCAAAATGAACTTTTGCTCCTTCTTTAGCAATCACTTCTACAATGATATTCGCAGTATTTTTACGGTCTCCAATACTTTCGAAACGTTCCACATAAGATAGTGAACTATTTTTCTTCAGCAACAATTAATACGTGTTTTACGAATGCTTCGTCTACTGTATTATTTTTGCACAAAATGAGATTCAATAATATCTTCTACTACAACATTTTTAGGAACATAAATGAAAATTCCTGAATTAACCATTTGCTGCATGATACGCAGTTAAGCTATCTTCATCCACTGGTACAGCTTTTTGTCATATAGTATGGTTTTTACTAATTCTGGATATTGTTGTAATGCTTCAAATAAATCCATTACTAATACATCTTGCATAGCTGTTTCAACATTCATCTCTTCCCAGTAAGAAACTGCTCCTAATTGAACAATTTTTGCACTTCCTACTGCACTTGGAATGTCTTTTTCTAATTCTGTAATGAGTGAGTTTGCTTCTCCAATTTCACTTTGGAATAAATTCCAGCGATGGAATTTTACACGCTCAATAAATGGTAATGGTAATTGTTTCGCTAATTCCAATGCTTTTTAAACGAATGTCTAAAAAAACCAATCTGGTTCATTCTTTAGAAGTGAGAATGAAGTCAGTTGTTCTGGTGTTACGGTTAATTTCTCTGCCATTCTCTTTCTCCTATTCTTGATGTTCTAAAGAAATTCCTAATTCTTCACTAATTCCTTTATATCCTTCTGCTTCTAGACGTTTTGCTAATGCAGCATCTCCAGTCATTACCACACGTCCGTCCATCATAATATGAACAACATCAGGTTCAATATAGTTTAATAAACGTTGATAGTGAGTAATAATTAATGATCCAAAGTTTTCCACGCATCGCATTAACTCCACGAGAAACTACTTTAAGCGCATCAATATCTAACCCTGAGTCGATTTCATCTAAAATGGCAAAACTTGGCTCAATCATCATTAATTGAAGAATTTCATTCCGTTTCTTTTCTCCTCCAGAGAATCCTTCATTCAAGTAACGCTCTGCCATTTCTTCTGGCATATCTAAAATCGCCATTTTTTTCATCTAATTTTTTTGATGAACTCACGAACACCCATTTTATTGTCTTCATCACGACGAGCATTGATAGCTGAACGCATAAATTCTGCATTTGTTACTCCAGCAATTTCACTTGGATATTGCATTGCTAAAAACAGACCCGCACGAGCACGTTCATCTACTTCCATTTCAAGAACGTTTTTCTCCATCTAATAAGATTTCACCTTCTGTTACTTCATAACTTGGATGTCCCATAATCGCTGCAGAAAGAGTTGATTTCCCTGTTCCGTTAGGTCCCATAACTGCATGGATTTCTCCAGTATTGATGGTTAAATTAACACCTTTTTAAAAATTTCTTTATCTTCAATTGACACATGTAAATTTTTTTAATTTCTAATGTTGCCATTATTAAGCCCCTTTCAAAAATAAATCCTCAATGATATAACAGAATTTTTTTATCTGTCACATTAAGAATATTTTTATCCTAAATAAGAACGATTATCAAAAGATAACGTTTCGAATTCATATCTTCTATTGTAAGTTTTTCACTTATTTTTCATATAAATAACTTTTCATTTTCATGAAAATGGAGTATCATATAAACTACTTACAATGCGAAAGGGGAAAAAATAGATGCAACAATATCCTTTAATAGGAATTTCAGGGAATCATCGTCAAGATAATACTGAACATGATACCTATATCCTATCTTATGCACCTAACGGATTTGTTACTGGTTTAGAAAGAGCAAAAGCCATTCCAGTAATCTTACCGATTGTTTCTCAAGAAACAGCTCACGAATATATTTCAAGAGTTGACGCATTAGTTTTTATCAGGAGGGCAAGATGTTTCACCTCTTTTATATGGAGAAGAACCTCATATTAACTTAGGAAGAACTTATCCAGTAAGAGATGCGTATGAACTTGCGCTAATTGAAGAAGCTTATCGTCAACGTAAACCAATTCTTGCCATCTGTAGAGGTATTCAAATTTTAAATGTTGCTTTTGGAGGTACTTTATATCAAGACATTCAATCGCAATATCCAGAATCAACGATTTTACATGTTCAAAAAACAATGCCTTCTATTGCTACTCATACGATTGAAATAGCAGAAGGTAGTGAATTATCTAAAATATTTGGAACAAAAACAGAGATTAATTCGTATCATCATCAAGCGGTTAAAGAACTTGCTCCAAACTTCAAAGCTGTTGCTTGGAGTTCAGATGGATTAATCGAAGCTTTTGAATCAAATGAAGAAGGACAATATGTACTAGCATTACAAGGTCATCCAGAAACAATGGTGAACGATTACGAAGGAATGCAAGAATTATTCAACCATTTTGTACAGTACGTAAGAGAGAAAAGACTTTTCTGACATGTAGTATTTAGGACGCAAATAAAGAGAAAACGTATGGCAGTTCACTGTCTCATACGTTTTCTCTTTTTCACCGTTAAAAATCGGAAGAAATAGACTTTTCTCCGTAGCAAAAATAACAAAAGCCACTTTTTAGTGGCTTTTGTTATCGGAAAATTCGAGACCTTGGCTCGAATTTTAGCCATGAGACCGCAAGGGCTGCTGGCGTCCTTTTTGCTACTTCTCAGAAAAAGTCTATTTCTGTCGATTCCTATATTTTTTTTAAATTTCGCAATAAATCCTAATACTGGACTGAGTGTTTTTTTGTAAAGTTTCCGACTGGTTGTACGAGTCTTCCTCCAAATTGACGTTTGAAGTTAAAGTTTCCTTCATTTTTGGTTCGCTTGATTCGTTTCAATCGTTCCATAGAAATTATAATACTTAAACCCATTGTCTTTCGCATATTTCATCATTTCCCAGTTTAATAAGCTTGAACCACCAAAGTTTAAGTATTCTTCATGAGAACCACCAAATACTGAAATGACTTCATCCCCATAACACATAAATAAGTATCCTGATAAAGCTAACATTGGATTATGAATGTCTAATGCTTCAAAAAGTCTTTTTACGTTTTTTTGATAACTCGCTAATTGATCTTTTTGCATCTGTAATCAATCCACGTGTTTTTCTTCACATGTTTTCCTTCTGCTTCACGGACTGCTAATTCTTTTTCCAACTCTTCCACTCGATTCGTGAAGAATTCAATTCTTTCGTGATAATAAGCTTTATAAGCTTCAACATCTAAGAAAAGCAACCATGTATTTCACTTTATCTTGGAACGCTTCTTTCATTTTGTTGGAAAGTAACTGAAATCTTGTACTCGGAATCCTTTTTCGAACAGAAGTTTCACTTAAAATAGAGTGAAAAATTTCTAAATCATCTAATTCTAATTCACGAATCGTAATATGAGATTCTACCGCTTTACGTAAGTCACGTTTTAATGAATTAGAATAATCTTTATAAATCGCTTCGCTATCTTCATATTCCGATAAATCTTTTTCTGAATAATTGCCCCATAACTGCTCGACCATCTATATCTAAGAAACGGTCATATCCAGATTTTTCAAAATTTGCTAATAATTCTGGATAACGGCACTCTTCTAGAACTTCTAAAGATTCATTAATGACTTTATTCATCATATATGGATTCATTTCTACTCTAGCAATGCCTTGTTCTTTTCAAAAATTCTTCTAAACTTTCTAACATTTGAGGAAGTTGGGCAATTTTATCCTCTTCAAATAATGGACCTTGAATCATAACAGCTTCTTTGAAAAATCTAAAAACGTCTACGAATTCCTACTAAACCTTGAGCAATCCATTCGTCACCTTCAGTCCAAGAAATAAAGAACACTTCTTCAAATACACTGCGTTTTTGATGCACTTCTGCCATCTGTCTTGTTTGTAAAAAGTTAGCACTCTTAAAACTTTCTTGATGTTGTTCAAAAAACTTCTGCTGTAATTACTTGTACTTGCATGTTAGTTTCCACCCTTCTTTTCTTCTCACAAACGATTGGTAAATCTTTGTCTAATAAGTTCGCAAATGCTGCTTCATCCACTTCTTCTAATGTATAAATCCAGTTCACAGCTGTATCAACTTGGTTTTAACATTTCTGGATTATCTTCTAATTCTGTATGCCAAGCGACTACTTTTCCTGATAATGGGCTGACAAATTCTGTAACAGCTTTTTGCTGCTTCAACACTCATAAATGAATCTTCTGTTGTTAATGATTCTTGGACAAATAATTCTACAAAAACTAACATCTCCAATATCATCTTGACCTTTTGGAGAAATTCCTACTGTATAACGGTTTTTCTTCTTGTTTAATCCATAAACCATTTTTCACTATATTTAATCATTTTAGTCCGCCTTTCAATAATTGTTCATATTGTTCTTCTTTAAACCCGAAAAACACGGCTTCTTCTGATACTAATAATGGACGTTTGATCAGCATTCCATCACTAGCTAATAATTCCATCGCTTTAGAAGTTTCCATTGTTTTAATGACATCTTTTAATCCCAATTTACGATATAATTCTCCACTTGTATTAAACACTTTTTGTGAGTGGTAATGCACTTCTTTCAAATAAGACTTTTAATTCTTCTGAGGTTGGATGCTCTTCACGAATATCTTTTTACTTCAAATGAAATATTGTTTTTCTTCTAACCATTTTAAGGCTTTTTACAAGTTGTACATTTTTGGATGGCTATAAATAATCATGTTCTTTCTCTCCCTATGCTCTTGCTTTTATAAATTCTTCTGATAATTGTTGTTGTCTTGTTTGTTGGTTAAATGGATCCTCATCTTCTCCAAAAAAATATTACTCTTGAAGTGGTATCTCATCGACATCATTAACCCAATTCCCATCATATTTCCTAATAGAGAAGATCCCCTTGAGAAATGAATGGTAAAGGAATCCCCGTTAATGGTAAAAGTCCAATTGTCATTCCGATATTTTTCTACAACGTGGAATAAAATCATCATAATTACTCCCGTTGCAATATAAGAATAAAAACTCATTTTTTTGTATCAAAACATACTCGAATCATTTGATAAATTAAAATGAAATACACGGTAATTAAGAACGTTCCTCCGAGGAATCCGAAGTTTTCGCCTATTGTCGCAAAAATTAAGTCTGACTCACGAACGGGAACGTACACTTCTGAATGTCCATATCCTTTACCGAACATTTTTCCTGAACCGATTGCTTTCAAGCTTTTGGAATAATTGGAATCCTGCTCCACCTTGGTCACGATATGGATCTAACCATGAATCGATACGTCCGAATTGATAATTTTTGAATCCGATATTTAATAATAATTGTCGGTTGTACACTACTAAGTAAATTAATAATGAACCGATTAGAACGGCTGTTAAAATTAATGGTAATAAGATTTTCCAACTAATTCCTGACATAATCATGACGCCGCCTAGAATCATTAAGAATACTAATGTTGTTCCTAAGTCGTTTTGCAGGATAACGAGTAGTAAGGCTGGTAATGAAACAGCGATTAATTTCGCAAATAGATACCAGTCTGTGCTTCTTGTACGGTACTTCGTTAGTCGGTTATGGTCGGTCGCTACTTTTGCCAACATCAGGATGTAAAAATATTTTTACGATTTCCGATGGTTGGAAGGAGAAGCTGGCGATTCTGAACCAACTTTTCGCACCGGTTGCGGCTGCGGTTTCCTCTGTCGTAAAAGAATAAAACGGCTACTAGGGTAGGAGTCCTATAATGTAAGTCAGGGTTTGTTAGTTTCCATAGTTGTTCTGAGTCAAATTGCATTATGATAACTATGGCAATTGTTCCGAAGACGTACCATACAAATTGCATGAAGACTGTTCTGAGTGAGCCGTTTGCTACTTGGAGGTAGGTGGTTGATAGTAGTGTTGCTATGCTGATGAGTGCTAGTAATAAGACGGGGAGAATGATTCCGTAATCTATTCTTGCATCTTGTTCATCATACATGATTTTTCTTCTCATTTTTTTCTCCTCTTCTGTTATTGTATCTAATAATCTGCCTTCTTATTGTAACATAGAAACGAATAGAAATGCTAATTCAATCGTAGTCTTTATTCTTTTTTAGAAATGGGCGTGAATAGAAACAGAAAATAATTTTTCATTGTAGCCGGACGCAAGCAGCTTTGCTAACGCAAATCTCATTGCTAAAAAAATTGAGCCTAAGGTCTCAATTTTTCCTAATAGTGCTACTATGAAAATTTTTCTGTTTCTATTCACTCTCCTTGATGTAGGGGGCGGTTGTAATGGTTCTCCAACAAAAACGACAAGTGTCGTTAGGGATACTTGTCGTTTTTTTGTTTCATCTTTTAATTGAATTATTTGCCTTCAGCTAATACACGTTCTTGTTCTACTGCAGCTTGTCCTAAGATGTTTAAGTAGTTCCATGGACGGTCGAATACTGGTTGGAAGAAGAAGTCTACGTATGCTAAGTCTTCGATTGTCATTTTGTTTTGGATTGCTAATGACAATGTGTTTGCAGAAGATGTACAGTCGTATTTAGACATCACTTGTCCACCTACGATACGGTTTTGTACCTACTTCGTAAACTAATTTCATGTAGATTTTTTTCGTATGTTGGCATGAATTCTGGACGGTGGTTATCTACCACGTATACAGAACGTACATCTAAACCAAAGTGAGGTGCGCTACCTACGTTTACACCTGTTGAACCAATATTCCATCCGAATAAGTGTAATCCTGATGTAGATTGTGTTCCACGGTATTTAACTTTGTGTCCGTTAATGTTTTTACCAACTAAAGCACCCATACGTACAGCGTTTGTTGCTAATGGAATGTATGCATGTCCATCGTTAGGGTTGTAGTTAACAGCACAGCTATCTCCAGCTGCGAATACATCTTTTAGCAGATGTTTCCATGTAATCGTTAACGATGATAGCACCGTTAGGCATTGTTTCTAATTGGTCTTTTTACTAAGTCGTTGTTTTGGACGGAAACCTACACATAAGATAACCATGTCAGCTTCGTATTCGCCACCTGAAGTTACAACTTTCTTAACAACTCCGTTTTCGCCTTCGAATGATTTAACCATTTCGTTTAAGCGAACTTGTACACCACGTTCACGTAAGTCTTCTTCTAAGATATCAGTGAATTCTGGGTCTAAGTATTTGTTTAAGATACGGTCTAATCCGTCAACTAATGTTACTTCTTTACCTTCTAAAGCAAATGCTTCTACTAATTCGATACCAATGTATCCCCCACCAACAACAACGATTTTTTTCTTGTCGTTTTTCTTAGCAAAGATTTCTTTTAGCTTGGTTATAGTTTTTTACATAATTGAACGTTTTCTAATTCACGTCCTGGAATTGGAGGAAGAATTGGCCAAGAACCAGTTGTTAAAACTAATTTATCAAAAGTTTCTGTTTTTTTCTTCTCCTGATTTTAAATCTTTAACTGTTAAAGATTTACCAGCTGTATCGATGCTTGTTACATCGTGTTCCATATGAACTTCTGCTCCTAATGAAGCTAATTCTTCTGGACTAGAATAGAATAAGCCTTGAGGGTCTTTTAACAACTCCTCCCTACGTATAACGCAATACCGCATGATAAGAATGATACATTGTCATTTCTTTCATATACTACGACTTGTGCGCCTGGGTTATCATTTAAAAATTGTTTTTACTGCAGCAGTACCCGCATGAGTACATCCAACTACTACAACTTTCATTTATGTTAGCCTCCTAATATTTCATAATAAATAAGAATGATTCTCATCTACAAGTGATATCGTATACAATTTTTTTCAATTAAATGCAAACGTTTTTGCTTGATTTTTTTAATAATTTTTATTTTAAATCTTTACTTTAAACTATTTCATTTTATATGCTCTTTTTATTACGGTAAATTATAGTTTTACAAAAATATATTCAGCGAGTAAGCGTTCAAAAACTTCGGATATTAATATCTCTCTTCAGTTGAATCTTAATATTCCCCGCTCTTGTCCATAATTCTACTTCTGAAGTGAAATCTAACATCCCCTGCATTTTCAGTAGACCACATATGAACAGAACTATAGGGTAAAGAATAAATCTCCACCTTACTTCCCGTTAATCCCTGAACATCCTTAACAATTAATCGCTTATTGGTAAAAATCGCCACATTACGAACGGTTCTAAATGCTCATTCTGCAACTTCACCATTAATTAATAATTCCTGAACATCATGCAGCACTGGAATTTCTTGATAAAATATCCAACTTAAATTAGTCATAGTTTTTAGTTCTCCATTCCTAAAAGCAATTCTTTCTACAATAGATGTCACTAGCGCATTTCCCATAAAGCTATCTTCTAAATAAATCTCCACAGAAATCAATTAATCTATCAAAGTTATCACGTTTTTAACTCTAAAATATTTTTTTCTAAAATACTTTGAGTATACATTTTTATTTCTAAAAAAATATCCTCTATTTCATAATCTAAAGTTTTATAACAATAAAAAGTGTACATACAAGAAAAATTAAATACTTCTTCTTCAGTAAAACTGTCTTCTTTTTCTGAATTTTTAAATTTTATCAATCTATTTTTTTATAACACTAACCATATCCCTACTCCTTCTCATATTAATCTGGATTTATCAACAAATTAATACTATTTACAAAAATTTTTTTAATACTCTACATTAAATTTCCAAAAATTATGGTATATCGTCATTATAACCTAAAATTTTAGTATTAAATCATAATTTTTTTCACAAAACAAACTCTATGATTTCATCAAATTCATCATTCAATAATTGCATCTCATCTGTGTTCATATTTTTTTGATACATCATGTCAGTGCTTCTTGATTAGTGATGTCTTTTTCGATACTGATTAATGCTGTTACGAACGTTTTGTAATCTTTTTGCATCATCTCCTCAAGCATTTGTTTTGTTTCTAAAAATTCCATTTTTCTACTCCCTATCTTTTCATTTCGTAATCATAGTATAGCATTAAACCTTTTAGAATTCTCATTTTTTTCTTCACACCCCATTCCTCATCATACCTTCTTCCCATTCCCAAATCATTGTCAATATATCATAAATATTTTATAATAAATTACATTCAAAAAAAGGAGGTTCGTTATGAAATTTTATTCATATGAATATGTGTAAGTCAAATCAGTCAACAAGATTGGGTAATGGTTATTCTTTCTGGATTATTGATTCTTGTGACTGGATTTTTGCTTTTAAAAAGCTTATCAAGATAAACGTGGTAGTAAGTTTCGTGAATTATCCATTATTTCAATTTTTAGCTTTAGTAGCGGTTATTTTGATTAGTATTTCTAATTTTCAAAAGCAATCAATCTACGAACAATCAATTCCGTAATTCTTTACATTTTATTGAAATTGTTTCAAAAGAATTAGCGGTGGATAAAGAAAAGATTTATGTCAACACTTCTGCTACAACTGATGGTGCAATTATTAAGGTTGGCGATCAATTCTATCGTGCTTTTAAATGGCTCTAATAAAGATAGTTATTTATTAGAAAAATGGAATTATACAAATCAGACGTTGAACTTGTGGAGGTTAAAAAAATAATGAGCTTTTTTTATTACAATTGCTATTAAGTTAGCTTTAGGGGCTTGTATCATTAGTATTCGTTATTAATGTAACGGGTAAAGGAAATTTAGCACCTAGTTCTGCAGTAGACCAAGTACAAAACTTTTGTTCTCGGGGAATTCTTGGTGGGATTATTTACAATAGTTCGATTTCAATTCTTCAGTATGTTGTTATTTTAATTATTTGGACTATTTTAATTTTTACTATTGAAATGGTTGAATACGAATGTTTCAATGATTAAACATTTAATTGATGGTAAACCTGTGATAATTATCAAAAATGGAAAGTTAGATCCAGAAGCTTGTCGTTCAAAAGGTTTATCTGCTGCAGATGTGGCACTTAAATTACGTTCTCAAAGGTATCTTCCAATTAAAAGATGTTAAAAGAGCTGTGATTGAACAAAATGGGCAATTTATTATTGTAAGAATAGGCGATGAAAATCCTAAATATCCTATTATTACAGACGGTGTTATTCAAACGGAAATTTTTAGATACAATTGGCAAATCTGAAGAATGGTTAATGGCCAAGTTAGAAGAAGAAGGCTATGATAATGTAGCGGATATCTTTTATTGCTGAATATGACAAAGGTCAAATTAATGTTGTAACGTATTAATATTTTTGATGAATACTCAGTAAATTTTTCTGAGCATTTAATTTGCTTATGAAAATTAGAATAGATATACTTTAGTTACTATCTAGTTTAATGATGATTACTCTTCTTTGAATTAGGTATAATCTAATAAATGGAGGTAATCTCATGTCAGCAGAAGAAAAAAATTAAATCAAGTTGCTGGTTCTATCAAAAGAAGGTTTTGGTAAATTAACTGGCGACAAAAAAACTTGAATCTGAAGGCGCTACTGAACAAGTAGTTTCTAAAGTAAAAAGAAGTTGCTGAAGACGCTAAAGATGCTGTTGAAGGCGCTATTGAAGGTGTTAAAAACATCTTTAAAAAGATTAATAACGATTAAATCGTATAAATCAAAAACACGCTCAATATGAATTTGAGCGTGTTTTTTATTTTTACTTTAAATCATTAAAAATACGAAATAAATATCATTAATACAAAAAAAGGAATGAAGCACCTAAATAGCGCCTAATTCCTTTTCTAACTTTTTCACTTCAACTACGAATTATAAACTCTTATACTCTACTTCTAATCCTTTTTGAACAGCAGGTCTATTCTCGATTCGTTTTGCCCATTCCACTAAGTGTGTGTAGCTAGCTGCATCTAAAAAAACTCAGCAGAATTTTGATATAGTTTATCTAATACTAATTGTCCATACCAAGACCAAATCGCAATATCTGCAATTGTATACTCGTCTCCTGCAATATAAGGTCTTGTTGCTAATTCTTTATCTAGTAAATCTAATTGACGTTTTGTTTCCATTGTAAAACGATTGATTGCATATTCAATTTTTTTCAGGAGCATAATTGAAGAAATGTCCAAATCCTCCACCGACAAATGGTGCAGAACCTGCTTGCCAAAAATAGCCAGTTTAATACTTCTGTACGTTTTTCAATTTCTTTTGGAAGAAACTGTTCGAATTTTTCAGCAAGATATAATAAGATATTCGCTGATTCAAAGATTCTAATATCGTTTGCACTAGATTGATCTAATAACGCAGGAATTTTTGAGTTTGGATTCACTTCTACAAAGCCAGTTCCAAACTGTTCTCCATCCATAATAGAGATTTTATATAAGTCATAGTCCGCTTCTTTGATTCCTAATGCTAATAACTCTTCTAATAAAATCGTTACTTTTACACCGTTTGGAGTTCCTAGAGAATATAATTGGAAAGGTTTCTCCCTTTTTGGTAATACTTGTTCATAACGACTTCCAACAGTTGGGCGGTTAATTCCTGAGAATTTTCCTTGATTACTGTCTGCTGCACTCCACACTTGTGGTAATTCATAATTTGTCATATTGATTCTCCTTTATTTATCTAATGATAAATGTAAAATTTCATAAGTATTTGTACCTTCCATTTGTTTTGGAAGTTCTTCAAAGAAATAATATTCCTTACATTGCCATTTTTCTGGATTATAGAATAATAATTGACTCGTACTATTATCAAAAGGTACTTGAGAAGCTTAATCGTTCCATTTGAGTTGATTCTGAGATTTCTCTTGTTATTTCTAAAACAATAACGACTGCTATTAAAGTTTTTCCTTTTTCTCAAATGCTAATGGAATTCCTGTAGAAATAGTTTGCCATCCAAATGACTTCAGAATATTATCATAAAAATCCATCCCATATAAATTGATTCATTCCTTCTGAATCTTTCCATAAATATAATGGAGCATATTCTTTTTGATGTCATTTTTACTATTTTCTACAGAGATAAGATATGCTTTAAAGAGTAAATCTTTAAAACCATCCATTTTATGTCCATTTTCTCGAACTCGTTCTCTAATGATGTTCATGTCAAACGAATCTGGTAATTTTATTTTATATTGCATTGATATCATATTAATTTTCCTTTCTAAAAAAAGACTTTTATCTGTAGTTTCACTGCTCCTACATCAAAAAGTCTCAATCTAATCTTACTTCAAATTATTCGCTCTTTGATTCATTTCATCTGCAGCTCGATTTAAGCCACGGCTTTGGGTATTCATAAGCTGCTCTTTCGTAACGATCAATATCTTGTTGTCTTCTGCGTTTCCGCATCTTGCTCACTAGCTAATCTAGATTGTTCAGCATTGAAGGCATCATTGTTGTTATTAGATGGCGCTGAATAGTCTCCACCACCACTATAACTACCAGAACCTGGACCAAATTCATTTAAAAAGAATTCCAAGAGCAATCGCAAGTACAATAATTGTAATGACAATGGCTAAAAGCGACTTGTAATAAAAAAATGTAAATAGTAAAATTAAACCTGCACTGAGTAATGTTTTCAGAATAAACCCTTTTTGAATTAAATAGATTTTAAAAATAATCCAAAAATCAATACACTCACTGGTGCAAAATACTAATCCAATTTTATGGAAATTTAACCACCCTAAAATTGAATTGTCAGGTGCTGAAGGTAATTGAGCGCTTTGGAATCCTGTAAGAGAATTAGTAGTTACAACAGGGGCTTGACTTTGTTTATATCCAAGATACATTGTAATAGCTGCAATCACTGTATAAACTACAATTGTAATGATTTGTTGTTTACGTGTTAATTGTAAAAAAATTTTTTTATCATCTTCTTTCCTCACTTGATATAGATTTTTATAACAATTTTAACGTATAATCGGAATTCCGTAAACTAATAAGGTATATATTAGGAGTAAGTTGGGATAAATGAATAAAAAGTGTAATCTAACCAGTACATCTCCTGCACTCTACCGTATAAATGATACTATAAGAATATACACTTTATAAACACCCGTCATAATAGAAATGACTTTTCACAGTAGCACGAGTACTAGAAGCCGTCCCATCGGGTTCTAGTACTGGAAAATTTGAGACTCTAGGCTCAAATTTTAGCAATGAGATTCGCTTTTGCGAAGCTGCTTGCGTCCATGCTACCCACAGAAAAAGTCAATTTCTATTCCCGTAAATGAAAAACACCCTGTGGAAATCCACAGAGTGTCGAAAATGTTATTCTATATACTTTTTACTTCCAATTTAATTGAGCATTTAAGCCAAAGTGGTCACTGACTTGAGGACTATTATTCCCATCAAAAACGACTTGTAGATTTTCTACTTCTATCTCCTTAGTCGTAAATACATAGTCAATGCGAAGTGGTTCTGTATTTCCCTTCCATCCATCAATTTCTGGTGGAACGGTATAGCTACCACTTTTCTCTTTCGCAATTTCAAAGGCATCTTGTAAACCTAATGGACTCGCTAAAAATAGCTTGGTAACCTTCTTGACCAGCTGGGTTGTTAAAATCACCAGCTAGTAAAAGCGGTTTGTTTAATTCCTTCAAAACAGCTTCAAATCGTGCCCATTCTTCTTGGAAACCTTTATCCCACCAAGAAAGGTGCACACTAGCAACTGCAAGTTTCTTACCATCCACTACTGTTTCAGCCAATGCAACTCGACGAGTATGATAGTCTGTTGGATCATCCACGTCTGAGACCAAAACTTCTCTGGCTTCGATTGGTGTTTTTAGATAAGATAGCTACTCCTTCATGATAACGATCATAACCGATATGATTATAAGACCAAGTCCAGTAATAATTTCTGCCACTTTCAGCTAATTTTTCTACCAAAAGTCTAACATAGTGATCATGGTGAATTGGTTCTGCTGATGGCAAAGCTTTATAAAAGTCATCAACTTCTACCTCTGGCGAAGTAATTTCTTGATTGACTTCTTGAAAACAAATCAAATCATAGTTCTTATCCAGAATATCTTGAAGCAAAAGTTTAAACTTTTCTTCTGCTTCTTTCTCCATCCAGCTATGAGTATTCAGTGTTAAAAATTTCATATTTTTTTCTCCTAAAAACAAGAGGTTGGAAAAATAGATTCCAACCTCAAGACTATTACAATTCTACTTTAGCAACTACTGTGTTAACTGTAAGAGAACCTGTTTGTTCTAATTTAACTGATTGAATCGCATCAGCATTTGTAAAGACAACGATTGTTGAAGTTTCACGTCCTGCTTCACGAATAGCATCCAAGTCAGCTGCAACAAGTAAGTCACCTGCTACAACTTTTTTTGTCCTTCAGTAACATGAACAGTAAATGGTTTCCCTTCAAGACTTACTGTGTCCAACCCAATATGAACAAGTACTTCAAGACCTGCTTCAGTCACAAGACCAAGAGCATGTTTTGTAGGGAAGACACTTGAAACAGTACCTGAAACTGGAGAAACAATATTTCCATTTTCTGGTTCTACAGCAAATCCATCACCCATCATCTTTTTGAGAAAAATACTGGATCTTTTACTTGTTCTAATGCAATTACTTCACCATCTGCTACTGAGTAAACTTCCTCAGTTAGACCTTTGTATTGAACAGCATTTTGTTGAGCTTCAGTCATTTTGAGTTGGAAGGGTTTCAGGAATGACTTCCCTGAATCAAGGATATCTTGGATATCAGATTTTAATACGTCGGCTTTTTGGACCGTAGATAGCTTGAACTCCTTGTCCTTTCATAACAAGACCCATAGCTCCTTCTGCTTTCCATTGCTCTGCATCACCGACTTTATCAGCGTCTTTAACCGTTACACGAAGACGAGTCATACATGCATCCACATCAACGATGTTTGCACGTCCACCAAGAAGATTAATAATGTTTACAGCTTGAGAACCTTCTGCAACTTTCACTTCACTACTAGATTCTTCTGAAGCTTCAGCAGTTTCGTAGTTTCCGTTACGTCCTGGAGTTGCATAGTTGAATTTTTGAATCATGAAGTTTGCGATAAAGTACATGATTACAGCAAATAAAACTGATACCCACACAAAGTTAATGATATCCATACCAATACCAGCGCTAATCGCAATTGGTGTACGAGTTAAGAACTCGATTGAACCAAATGAGTGCATACGTAAGTTCACCACATCAGCCATAGCAAATGCAGCACCTTGAACTAGTGAATAAACAAGATATAAAGGTGTTGCGATAAACATAAACATGTATTCGATTGGCTCTGTAACCCCTGTTAAGAATGTTGCAAGAGCAGTTGCAATCATCATACCTTTGTACTTATGTTTCTTGTCACTATCAACATTACGGTAAATAGCAACAATCACTCCCATTAAGATACCGAATGAACCAATCATTTGTCCAACTTTAAAACGAGCCGGATGAACAGTATCTAATAATTGTTGGTAGTGACTTGCATCTGTACCTTTAAGGTTCACAAGGTCTGTGATCCATGCAAGCCATAATGGATCTTGTCCAAATACTTGAGTGCCTTTCGCTGCACCTGTCAAGATTTCATAAGTACCACCAAGAGCTGTATAGTTCATTGGGATAGTCAACATGTGGTGAAGACCAAATGGCAATAGTAAACGTTCCAAAGTACCATATAAGAATGGTGCAAGAATTGGAGCATTTTCTTGTGAGTTAGCAATCCAAATACCAAAATTATTGATACCGGTTTTGCACAAGTGGCCAAACAATTGAAAGAATAATTGCAGCAATTGCTGAACGAAGAATTACTACAAATGGTACAAAACGTTTCCCGTTAAAGAATGAAAGTGCATCTGGAAGTTTACGGAAGTTGTAGTATTTGTTGAAAGCAGTAGCTCCTACAAAACCAGAGATAATCCCTACGAATACACCCATGTTCAATGCTGGAGCTTCCATAACACTGATAAAAGTAATCAGCAACTTTAATTGAACCTCCAAACAGAGTTGTTACCATTGCTTGAGGATCTTTCAACATAGCACCTGATACACCAAAGATGGTACCAGTGATACGATTAATTAAAAATGAAGGCAAGACCAGCAGCAAAAAGCACCACCAGCACGTTCTTTAGCCCAGCTTCCTCCAATCGCTAGGGCAAATAAAATGTGAAGGTTACCGATAACTCCCCAACCAATTTGCTCAAGAATTCCACCTGTGATTACAAGAGGTGCAAAAGTTGGGTTAATCATAACAAGAGACTTACCGATTGAAATCATCAAACCAGCAGCCGGCATAACAGCGATAACCACCATCAAAAGCCTTACCGAATTTTTGCCAAAAACTCGAAAGACAAGATATTTTTGAATGTATCTTTCATCATTCAATTCTCCTTTATTTTTAATTTTAGGCAAACGTTTGCACTGCCTATATATTCATTATAACAGTTTACTTTTCTTTTGTAAAGTATTTTATATAAAGAATCATTTTTTTGTTGTCTCAAAGGTAAATGATAGGGTATATATGATCGGAAAATTAGGATATTTCGTTAAATGAGTAAGCTTGTTAATGCTTTCTACTGTATTCTACTGCACTCTAAATCACTTCAATATATTTAATCTAACTTTCATTAAATCCAACAGAGGGATGCTTGTCTGTTTCAATTGTGATTTCATCATATAATTCATCTTCAGTATCTAGTCTTCCAGTAAAAGTATGACAATGCCCTTCTAAAACATGACCATCCACAAATGTAACTCGAATATCTTTTCCTAAATATTGTTCTAAATTCATTTTTGACATTCCTCTCTTTACTCTCATATCGTACACCGTAATTCTAGTATCTCATTAATATAAAAGTCAATCGTTTTAACCGTCACTTCATAAATTCATACGAAAGGTTATTTTGTTCTCTAAAATATTTAAGTTTCTAAACATATTATTTCTAAAAGATTGGAAATAGCCAAAAATATTATAAGTTATTTCTAAATATTTGGAAATAATCTTTTTTTATATATACTATCTTTTGAGGTATCTATTATGAACTATATTAAAAGACCACATTATTTAACTTTTTAAGAAGACATCGTGACCAGCAAATCATTAAAGTAGTGAAGTGGAGTTAGACGAGCTGGCAAATCTGTTCTCTTTCAACTCTATAAAGAGGAACTACTAGCAGACTGGGAGTAGATGAAAGATCAGATTATATCCATCAATTTTCGAAGATTTGAGTTACTATGACCTACGACATTTTCAAACATTATTTCGCTTTATATCAAAAGAGCAGTTAGTTGAGAAAAACATACTACATCTTTTTAGATGAAATTCAACATGTTGAAAAAAATTTGAGCTAGTAGCAGATAGTCTATTTCATCTTGACAAATGTTGACCTCTATTTAACTGGATCAAACGCCTACTTTATGAGTAGTCAATTTAGCAACAAATCTGACTGGGTCGTTATGTTGAGATAGAGGTTCTTCCTTTATCATTTGAAGAGTATTTATCAGGTCAATCTCTCTCAGAGAAATCTGAAATACAACAGAAATTTTTTTAACACTATCTCTTTAGTGCTTTTCCCTTACTTTATTGCAGACATCATCTTACGCTGAAAAAAATTGACTATCTCAGAGGAATATATAACTCAATACTGTTTAAATGATATTGTCACTAGATTAGGAAACTCCAAATCCTACTATTATTGAGCGCATTGTTCGAACACTTCTCAGTAGTACAGGTAGTTTAATATCAACAAATAAGATTCGCAATACCCTAGTTAGCCAGAAATGTTTCAATATCCCACAATACTTTGGAAAAATTATTTGACAACTATTGACAGATAGTTTACTTTTTTTATTCTGTTCCACGTTTTGATGTAAAAAGGTAGAGCATTATTACAACGCTTAGAAAAAAATATTATCCCGTTGATTTAGGTTTACGACATCTCCTGTTACCAGACCACAAAAGAAGACATTGGGCATATCTTTGGAAAAATATTGTCTATTTGGAATTGAGACGTAGATATTCACAGGTATATGTTGGTAATTTAGATAAATATGAGGTTGATTTTGTTGTTGTAACTGATCTTGGTCACTACGCTTATTATCAGAGTCAGTGAAACAACACTTGCTCCAGAAACACTAGACAGAGAACTTAGACCACTAGAAGCCATTAAAAGATCAATTTCCCCAAAAGTATCTATTAACAATGGATACGATTCAGCCAACAGCAAATTACAATGGGATTGAGAAGAAAAAAATATCATAGATTGGTTACTAGAAAAAGTAGATAATCATGAAATCATACAGCTAACTAGATTTGTAACAGTCTGTTATCAGTGGTTTCTACCCAAATCTAACAAAAATATGGAAAAAAACATCAAAATGCTGAACTATCAAAAGTTTGAATTATCAATCGATGAACAATATGTCTTTACTATCTCGATATGAAGGGAAATGTTAGCCCTCTACAAACTGACTCATCATAAAATGACATCTGTCAAACGTCGTCATCAGAACTTAAACATGCTACTCATAAATTACACAGGAGCGACACTTACTAAAAAGGCATGAATCAGCTCGAGCATTTCTGAGCATTAACTCATAGCGATACAATTACAACTCAAAACTTATGTTAATGCTCAAACATGAGTTCCATTATCTGCTGGAAAGTTGCTTACGTCAACATGCTTACAAAACAAGTAAAAGGGTCAATTTTAGGGCAAATCTTAGAAACGTAGAAAAAAAGCACTCATAAGGTAAACTTTTACAGAGTGCTTTGAAAACGTTGATATAGTCATAATGATTAACGTTTACTAGAAATTGTGATAGCTTTACGAGCTTTCTTAAGACCTGGTTTGGAAAAATCTCATGATTTGAATAACTTTCAGTAAATGCTTAAAATCAATGTTTCTCCAACGTTTTTTTCAGAAAAAGACAATATTTCATCTAATTTGAATAAATTTCAGTTGAATGGTGTGAATTTTCACCCCAAAAATACACAAAAATTGAGCTAGAATGTACCAAAAAGTTCACACCACTATTTAGATGATTTTTATTTTGCCTGTTTTTACCTATGGTCTTACCCACGACAAAAAGTTATAGAGCCAAAAAAACCCTAGTCACACATTTGAAACTAGGTTTTTACGTTGCTTTTAATTAACAAGATTACCAAATCTTTTCAGAATTACATTTTCTATTTTATAGAAAAATATTAATAATAAATTATGTAAATTTCAATCTAATTTCCATAAGTTTGCTCCCATTTTTTTCATTTCTTCAACGATACTTCTTAGAGCAATACCTTTTTTTGTCATTTTATATTCAACCTGTGGAGGCGATGTCGGTAAAACTTTTCTTGATAAAAATACCTTCTTTGCTCGAAATCATGTAACCGTTGAGCTAATATTCTAGGATTAATACCTTCTACACTACGCAAAAAGACTACCATAATGTATATTACCATTAATAATTTCAGATAAAAATCTCAAGAGTAAATTTACCCTTTTAGTAAATTCAAGACCCTTCTTGCTGGACAAATTGATTTTTCAAAGGTTGCATCTTGCAAGTCTCCATTCATTTCCTCCTTTTTGATAGTTACTATACTTTTTTTCCCTTCTTGTTTTAGAAATAATTACATGATAAATTAATTATATCACTTGAAAGGGAGAAATTACTATGGATATTATAACTAAGTTTAACCGTATTGACGATATTCTCGATTGCGCTGATGGAAAGATACTTTTTGATACTGGATATACTCAAGTAAAAATATTTTCAGAAAGTTAAATATATTGCTTTTTGATTGATAAATGAAAATTGGTTTGATGAAATAACGGAGGAAGCTTGATGAAAAACAAATACAAAAAGCACCAGCTTATCTACTTTTTATTCTTTCACTAGGATACATTATGGCGGTTCTAGATACAACCGGAGTGGTTCTTGCAGTTCCCTCATATTGAAACAGCTATGAGCGTCTCATTAGAGCAATCCATTTGGATTATTAATGCCTACACACTAGCTTTTAGGGTCTTTGCTCCTACTTTCAGGAAATTTAACAACAAAAATATGGTGCTAAACGAATTTTATTAATTGGAATGACAATTTTTACACTATGCCTCGTTTAGGGTGCTCTTTTTCACCAAATATTGAAACATTAATTATACTTAGATTCATTCAAGGTTTCGGTGCTTCTTTGTTTATGCCAAGTTCATTAGCACTTTTATTCATTTCATACCCCGATTCTACTAAAAGAGCACGTATGTTAGGAATCTGGACAGCAATTATTTCTGTTGCAACCGGTACTGGTTCTTTTATTGGTGGACTAATAATTAACTACTTCGGATGGAGGGGTATTTTCTTGGTCAATATTCCATTTGGAATTTTGACAGTAATTTCAATATTACTTCTCGTGAAAAATAATATTGCCAATCTAAAGACCAGAATTGACATCTTTAGTAATATATTTCTGGTTACAACTATCGGAAGTCTAGTTATTTACCTTGTTGAAGGGAATCAATATGGTTATAGTAACTCAAATCTTTTATTGTTTCTTCTCCTATTTATATTATTTGCTATTGGTTTAGTAGTCCACGATAAAAAAAGTAAAGCACCTATTGTTCCCCACCAACTATTAAAAAATGCTAAGTTTATTGTCTCTAATCTATTAGGTTTAGTAGTTAACATTTCACTATATGGCATTGTTTTGGTGCTAGGACTCTATTTTCAAACTTATTTAAACCTTTCCTCAATGGTTTCTGGACTCCTCATTCTACCAGGAATGATTGTCTTAATTATTGGTAATTTATTTTACGCACGTGCTGTAAAACGATTTTCCGTGGGAAGCCTCGCTACTGTCTCAATTATTTTTGCCATTGTAGGAGCAGCAGGAATTTTTGGAATTGGAGTTCTTTTTCATGAAATTCAACTATACATCCTAATTCCTTTATTTTCTTTAATGAGTCTAGGTATCGGAGTGTTAACTCCAGCAACTACAACCATTCTTATGGAAGCTGCTGGTCAAGAATTATCTGGAATTGCTGGTGCAACTCTAAACGCTAACAAACAGATTGGTGGACTTTTTGGTACAACAATTATGGGGATTGTAACTACTAATTTATCCCATGATTGGAATATAGTCATCGTTATCGCATTTTTGGTTAACGTGATAATGTATATTGCTACTTGGTTAATTGCTAGTCGTTACCTTTATGGAAAAGAATAAAACTAAACAGAACGCAATCAATTTAAAAGTTGATTGCGTTTTATATTATTTCTCAGCACAATTACTCCAATCATCATAATTTGTTTAATAAATAACTCAAAAAGATATCTTCAAGGTAATTTCTTTTTATAATTTATCTTTTTCAAATCGAATAACATCAAAGTTCTTTTGTCTGATTGGTCTTTATATAACACAATCAGATTGTCAATTTTCTTCTGAATATCTTTTTCATATTTAAGGTTAATAAGCTCTCATCTTCTCCTCGTCAGACATAGTATTGTTGCTTCCTAATTTCAATGTTTGATTGAGTTTCTCTTTCATATAAGTTTTTTTATTCTACTTCTCGCTGGAATTTTTGAGTAATCAAAAAGACTCTGTAACAGCAATTCTTCTTCTACCATACGAGCATACTGAAAATCATTTGCCAAACGTTCCAAATGCTCTTCCCACTTTAAATCCCTTTCTTTTTCTCCAAAACTCACTACAAGGAAAAGAGTTCATCCACATCTATTTTTTTATCGCTTTCGCAATATCTTCTAGGCGTTCCCTCAACTAAGTTCGGTATTGCCTTTCTCATTGTTAATAATTGTTTGTTTAGTTACACCTAGAATTTTTCCCAATTTTTGTGTTATTCCTACTTTTAACAAACTAACTTAGTAATTAAGATGAAATCAGTCAAACGCTGTCATTAGGAACTTACTCACACCATACCCTCACAAATTAAGAGACACCGGAGCAACTTTGGCAAGACAGGGCTGGAACATCATTAAACGCTATTTCAGAAGCTTTTAACTCACAGTGATAAAGAAATAACTAAGACTTATGTAAACACAAAAGATACTGTAAATCAGACTGTTGGAGATATTGCATTTTGTAGTCTAAAAAAATGATGGTGAAAATTTTGGTGGAAACTCTTGATTTTTAGACAAAAAAAGACATCCAAGAGAAAATTCTTGAATGTCTGTAAACGTTGATATAATCGAATCGATTAACGTTTTGAGAATTGTGAAGCTTTACGAGCTTTTTAAGACCTGGTTTTTACGTTCTTTCATACGAGGATCACGAGTTAATAAACCAGCAGCTTTTAAAGCGCCACGGAAATCAGGATCAACTGTTAATAATGCACGAGCGATACCATGACGGATAGCTCCTGATTGACCAGTGAATCCACCACCATTAACGTTTACTAATACATCGTAAGTTCCGATTGTTTCAGTAATGTTTAAAGGTTGTTTGATTACTTCGTGTAAGTAAGCAAATGGAATGTATTCTTCGATTGATTTTTGTTAATTGTAATATTACCTGTCCCTGGTACTAAGATAACACGGGCAGTTGAGTTTTTACGGCGTCCAGTGCCGCGGTATTGTGCTTGAGCCAATGCTTTTTCCTCCTTAAATTAGTGATTGGATGTCTACTGCTACTGGTTGTTGTGCAGCATGTGGATGTTCAGCTCCACCGTAAACATGTAATTTAGTAAAATTGACGACGTCCTAAAGAGCTCTTAGGGTAACATGCCTTTGATTGATAATTCAACTAATTTACGAGAGTTGTTTGCACGTAATTCACCAGCTGTATGAGCAGTCAATCCACCTGGGTGGTTTTGAGTGGTGATAGTAAACTTTATCAGTTACTTTTTACCTGTTAAGGCAACTTTATCAGCGTTGATGATGATTACGAAATCACCAGTATCAACGTTAGGTGTAAATGTTGGTTTGTTTTTCCACGTAAAATGCTTGCAGCAACAGCTGAAAGACGTCCCTAATGGTACATCAGTAGCGTCGATTACAACCCAGTTACGTTCAGTAGTGCTAGCTTTTTGCCATAAATGTTGTACGCACGATTATTTCCTCCAAATTCTTCTTGGTATTTCTTCACATTGAGTTTAACGGGGGCTCAATGGTGGTTTATCTAATTGGAATATCGAGTGATTCCTTTACAAAGTGTAAATAATCTCTCAGATAATTATTTAGCTAATGCTGCTTTAGCTTGTTCAGCTAAAACAGTGAATGCTGCTGCATCGTTAACTGCTAAGTCAGCTAACATTTTGCGGTTCATTTCGATACCAGCTAATTTTAAGCCGTGCATTAATTTGCTGTAGCTTAATCCGTTTAAGCGAGCTGCCGCATTGATACGTGCAATCCATAATTTACGGAAGTCACGTTTCTTTTGACGACGGTCACGGTAAGCATACATGTATGATTTCATGACTGCTTGTTTAGCTGTTTTAAATAATTTTGATTTCGCTCCGTAGTAACCTTTAGCTAATTTTAAAACACGGTTACGACGACGACGAGTAACTGTTCCACCTTTAACACGTGGCATAATTAATTCCTCCTTGGTCTTTCAGTCTCTTGCGACTGTCTAGAAAATGTAATAGTTTTGCGTGCTGAATTAACGCATTTGACTTAATTGTTGTTTAATACGTTTTGATGTCAGTAGCGTGAACCATTGTTTGTTTACGCAAGTGACGACGTTGTTTCTTAGTTTTACCATGGAAACGGTGGCTTGTGAAGGCTTGTGAACGTTTTAATCCTCCACCACCTGTACGTTTGAAACGTTTAGCTGAACCACGGTGTGTTTTTGTTTTGGCATGAGACTTTCCTCCTGTTACTTTTTACTTGTCATTTTTGGGCGCTAACATCAAGAACATGCTTCGTCCGTCCATTTTTGCCTTTTTGTTCGACAGTTGCAAGTTCACTAACTTGTTCTGCCAAACGTTCTAAAACCTTTTGTCCAATCTCTTTATGAGTAATAGCACGGCCTTTAAAGCGGATTGTAGCTTTCACTTTGTCGCCTTTTTCAAGAAACTTCTGTGCTGCTTTCAATTTCGTATTAAAGTCGTTTTCATCGATTGTAGGGCTTAGACGCACTTCTTTGATATTGATGACTTTTTGATTTTTACGAGCTTCACGTTCTTTCTTTTGTTGCTCAAAGCGATACTTACCATAATCCATAATTCGAGCAACTGGTGGTTTTGCATTTGGCGAAACTAAAAACTAAATCTAGTCCAGCTTGTTCTGCTAAACGCAATGCATCGTTTTTGTTTGAACACCAATTTGTTCACCGTTATTGTCAATTACACGTAATTCACGAGCTCGAATTCCATCATTGACCATCATATCTTTTTGCTATGATTGTTCACCTCCAAAATTTTTGAGAGAAAAAGCAAAAAAGCAACGAGAACAAACTATCCCCGCTGCCAATGTCTTCATTAATTAAACATTACTATCGGCCCAAGGACTTTTGTCAACTTAGGCGAGAAGCGGGATGCTTCTGCTTGTTTTCTCAACTCCTATAGTCTACAGTAATTCACTATTCCTGTCAACACTTTTTATAAAATTTTTATCTTAATTTTTAATTTTTGTCAAAACCATCGATTTCTCAGTTCATTTGTACTATTATAATAGCATATAGGAGGTAACTTTATGAAAAAGAATTATGTACTATTACTTACTAGTCTATTCATTTTAACAGCTTGTAAAAGTCATTCTACAGAATCGAAACAAGTTACGACTACTTCTGTGGCGACTACTAGCAGTTCAACAACAACGGAACATGCTACAACAACTAGTAAAGCACAAACTACTTCCGCTAAACCTGCACCAGAAACTAAAAATGAACCAACCACTCAAGAACCTAAGAAAGTGACTGTTCAGCAAAAGAATCCTACTGCTTCTACTTCCATGAATCTTGAAGAAATTAAAACAGGAAATTTAACAAGTATTAAAGGAACGTGGAGAAATGACTATGGTCAAGAACTAACTTTCCACGAAAACGGAACAGTTTCTGTTAAAGACTCCACTTTGAAAGTTCAGCCAACTCAAACTCAGTATCAAGAAGGGTTGTTAAACTGGATTTTCACTCCATTGGATAATCAACCTGCTGTAGGAAGTGCGATTATGACTTTTGTTCCTAAAAATCAAGTCATTACTTATGGTCTCATTGAAGGACATAAGGATACTTCTGATTCAACAAAGGATCGTTTATTTGGTACTCAATCTGCCCTAACTTCAGACGCACTGAAAAAAGCAATGTATTACAAAGTTTCAGAATAATAAAAAAATGGCTCTTCCTTTTTTGAGGTGGAGCCATTTATCTATTTAATTTCTAAAAAATTTTCTCAAAGAAACATACTTGCGATGGTGAAATAAACAAACACACTCGTTAAGTCACTGACGGTCGTAATAAATAAACCACTCGCAAATGAAGGATCAAATCCTATAGAGTCAATTAATAATGGAATTAAACTTCCCGCAATCGTTGCTACTGTAATTGCAAAGAACATTGACACTCCAATAATGCCACCCTAAAAATCCAGTTTATTTGCCATAAACCTACTACAACAAAGATAATTAATCCTGTCGCAATCCCACTAATAATACCTGTTGCAACTTCGGATAAAATAGTCTTCATAAATACAGGTTCATCTTCTGTTAACCCAATTTTACGAACCGCTACGGCTAATGATTGAGTACCACATTCCCTGCAGTACCTGTAATTAATGTAATAAAAATTGATAATACACTTGCTTGTCCAATAATTCCTTCATAACGACTTAATAATGCTGCTGTTGTTAATCCTAAGAATAATAAGCTAATTAACCATGGCAAACGTTTAGACGCTGCAATAAATGGGTTCACGGATTGTTCATCTACGTCTACCCCTGCTAAACCCTGAGTAGTCACTGGTTGCTTCTTCATCAATAACGTCAATCGCATCATCGACTGTAATAATCCCAATTAATTTTTCTTCTTCATCAATAACTGGTATAGCTAGAAGTCATAATCTCGAATCATTTTTGCCACAGCATCTTGTGCCGCCTGTACCTCTACGGAAACAACACGATCGACCATGATTTCACTTATTTTCCACATCTTCTTTATGAACGATTAAATCTTTCAGTGTTAAAACACCTTTTAATCGATTCTCTTCGTCGACTACATAGACGTAATAAATTGTTTCTGCTTCTTCTGCCATTTTTTTAACAGTCGTCATCGCACTACCCACTGTTTTGACTTTCATGAATGGCGATAATTTCTGTCGTCATCATTGCTCCTGCTGTATCATCTTCATAATTTAATAATACACGGATTTCATTGGAAGTTTTGTGAGGCATCATGCGTAAATATTTTCTAACTTCATCTTCTTGTACTTGTTGTAAAATATCTACTGCATTATCGGCATACATTTCTGCTAACATTCTTGCAGCATAGCGCTCATCCATTTCACGAAGATATTCTTCCACATCTTCCACATCTTCTTCAATAATTTCAAATACCAGTGCCATATCTTCAGGGCGACAGATACTGATACACCAATTGACGTTGTTCCTCACTTAACGACAAGTAAATTTGTGCTTGGTCATAAGTATGGTTTTTCTAAAAATATTTCCTTAAATTGCTGCTTATCATCTGTTTTTAATGTATGATGAATTTGTTCTAAAATTTCATCAAATTCATAAACCATCATTTCAGACATCGAATCACCTCTATTAAATTATTATTTTACATAAAATGATTATACTTTTATCCTACAAAATTGACAATATGAATACCTTTTATTTTTATAGATTTTATTCATTGATTTTGTTACACTGATAGCAAATACATGATTAGGAGATGCGTTATGAAAAAGACTTTTTCTTATCAACTTTACTCGTAAGTGCTTGCCTATGTGCTTCTGCTCCAATTTTGGCTCAAGAAACTACAGATGCGAAGCAAGAGTTAACAGTAAGTCAGCAGTTTCTACTTCAACTATTAAAAATCAATGGAAACAAGTAGATGGCGCTTGGTACTACTACAATGAACAAGGTGAGAGCTTAAAACAAACATTCTGGAATTCTACTACTTCCATAAAGACGGGAAAATGGCAAGTAGCGAATGGATTTATGAAAGTAATCATTGGTATTATGCAAAGCCTTCTGGAACTTTAGCTCAAAATGAATGGATGAATATTACCCAACATTGGTATATTTTTAATGCACAAGGAATTCTATTAACGAATCAATGGAAAGATGCCTACTATTTAAAACCAACTGGTGCAATGGCAGAAAAACGAATGGATTTATGATGCAACGTATCAATCATGGTTCTATATTACTGCTAATGGACGTTATGCTCAAAACACTTGGAAAGATGATTATTACTTAAAATCAGGTGGATACATGGCAAAAAATGAGTGGATTTATGATTCTTCTTATCAAGCATGGTTCTATCTAGATAGAAATGGGATATAGTAACAGGTTCTCATATCATTAATGGCGCTCTTCATAGCTTTAAAGAAAATGGTGCATGGATTCGAGAAATTAAAGAGAACACCGTTTCAAATGAATTACCATTTGCCACAAGTAACTATCAAAAAGTAATTTTCCTAGATCCTGGTCATGGTGGTAAAGATCCTGGCGCACAATATTTAGGATTAAAGAGAAAGACTTAACCCTTCAAGTTTCTCAGCAATTAAAAACTAAACTTGAATCACTAGGTTATACAGTTATTATGAGCCGTTCAACAGATGTTTTTGTTGATTTCGTTACTGAACGTTCTAAAATGTCGAATGAAACAAATGCAGATATGTTTTATTAGTATTCATTTTAATGCAACAGGTCATGGACTAGACAGTGGTGAAGATGGGATTCAAACATATGACGTACTTACTAACTGGAAATATTCCTTCTGTCATTAATAAAAAAATGGCATGATAATCCTACTCGCTTTGAAATATAGTTATAAACTTGGCTCTTATATTCATCAATCTGTTTTAGCAACGACTCAAGCAAAAGATGCTGGATTATTAGCGAAGAGTTTTTGCCGTATTACGTGAAACAAACAAGCCTGCTGTTTTATTAGAATTAGACTATGGACGATTCAAAAGAATCACAAAAATTCGTACAAAAGAATACCAGCAAAAATTAGTAGACGGAATCGTTCAAGGAATCCAACAATATTATAATAACTAAAAGAAACACCTGAGAAAGCATCAGGCTCTCTCGGGTTTTATTCATATACGCAAAACTTTCCCTTATTACAAAAGCAGAAATCTTATAGATCGCTACTGACGTCTTTTAGCACATTCTTGTACATCCCTTCCTCCTTCCTCTAAAGATACAAATAAACTTTCCCATAGTACGAGTAATAAAAAGCCAATCGGCTTTATTACAGGGATATTGAGACCTTAGGCTCAAATTTTTAGCCAAGACAGCGTAGCTGGCTTCGGCGTCCTAGTACTATAGGAAAGTTTATTTATATCTATCTATCTATTTATCTATCTTCTCTATCCACTCCGCCATGTCCGTCGGCAACGGAGCCTTTACACACATCTTCTCACCCGTCATCGGATGAACAAAATCCAACTGACTACAATGAAGCGCCTGTCTCACAAGAGGCTCAATCTTCTCGCCACCATATCAAATCGTCCCCTAACAACGGACAACCAAGCCAACTAAAATGCACCGAATCTGATGCGTACGCCCCGTATGCAAACGAATCTTCACCAATTGACTATGCTGATACGTCTCCTCTAACCAATACTCCGTTAAAGAAGGCTTCCATCCGGTCTCACACAACGATTAATAATCGAATCATCCGTTCGACCAATCGGCGCATCAATCAAATCATGCTCTTTCAAAACATCCTGTTTCGACACAATCGCATGATACGTTTTTCGAATCGTCTTATTTCGAAGCGCTTGATCCATCCACGCGTGAACTACACGATGTTTGGCAAACATCATCACTCCCTGTTGTATCACGGTCTAATCTTGTTACAACATGAGTCACACAATCTTGGGTTCTTGTCGTTTGTAAATAACCTTTTACACGATTTGCCATTGATTGGTCTGGATGCAATTGTGATGGAATCGAAGCTGTTCCTTGTGGCTTATTCACAATTAGTAAATAGTCATCTTCAAATAAAATATCCAATGGAATATGACTAGGAACAACCGTTTCATGCTCCCCTTCTGGAGGAATCAGCATTGTCAATACATCACCAGGCACTAAAGTCTTTAAAACAATTTCCTCTCGACCATTGACGAGTAATTTCCCATTTCGTTTGACATGGGCTAAAAATGTTTTTGTAATTCCTTTTTCTTGTAAAAAACTACGCATCATCATCGGTGATGAATACGGATAAGTCCATGTTAAATTCAATGATTTCCCTCATTATCTTTCTTCTAATCTATTTCTCTTGCTCCAATAAAAGAGTTTTTCACTCTATCCCAAAAATGAGTATGACGATACCGAACAAAAAGAAACACGCTTTTTACTAATCGTCAAATGTACTTTTTACAATATCATTCGCATCATAGGTTAAATGATCCATCGATAGAACCATTCCATTTTCACTATGTGGTAATAATGTTAGCACTTCTTCTGGAGCAAAAATCATTGGTGAACTTAATGTACGGTATACACGATTATTAATCGAAGCCATTTTCCGTCATTTGCATCACTTCTGCTCTTGGATGAACAATCGCTCCTCCTAATGACTTATTCACACCTGTTGACCCTGTTGGAGTAGCCACACAAACGCCATCTCCTCTAAAGTTCTCAAATAATTCTCCATTAATCAGTACTTCGCAAACAAGTGTGCCATTCACTTTTTCTCAATGTTGCTTCATTTAAGGCAATATGATTTTTCAGTTGTTCCATCTTCTTTTTCTAACGTAACATCTAATAAAGGATAGCTCACACTTTCTCCTTGATCATGCTTTTAAGCTTTCAATCAATTCTCCTGCTTGAAAGTCTCGCCAATCTGTATAAAATCCTAAAATGGCCTGTATGAATCGCTGCAAAACGAATATGATCTAGTTGAGATTTGTAATGATGGACAGCACCAAGTAAAGTCCCATCTCCCCAATTGTAATAACGACATCTGGATTTTCATCATCACGTTCAAATTCCTTATGGCAACAAACATTCATGAATTCTTGTGCTACCTTTTGGCTTTTTCTGATTGATTATAAAAATAACCCTACTTTCATTCATTCACCTACTATCCATTAGGATTTTTCTTTTTCGTTGATTTTCTTTATTAGTAGAGAAAATATATTGAGCTTCTTGAATTTCTTCTCGAATTTTGCGACATTTCTTCATCTAATAAGAAGGCTGCTTCTGCCGCTCTTTCTAATCGTTCATGAATAATTTCTGGGAATTCTCCTTTATATTTATAATTTAACGAATGTTCAATCGTTGCCCAGAAATTCATCGCTAATGTACGAATTTGAATTTCTACTAAAATTCTCTCCCTTCAATTCTTTGGACAGGATATTCTAATACAGCATGATAAGAACGATAGCCGCTTGCTTTCTTTTGATGGATATAATCTCGTTCAATGATAATTGTAAAATCATTTCGCTGACGGAGTAATCGTACCACTTCAAAAATATCATCTACAAATTGGCACATAATCCGTAATCCTGCAATATCTTGTACGCCGTCTAAAAATCTTCTGTTAAAATTTTTCTCACTTGCATTTTTTCACGGATACTGTCAGGTGTTTTCACACGTCCCGTAATAAATTCTATTGGAGCATGTTTTCCTTTTTGTCGATATTGAAGACGAATCCCTTTTAATTTAATTTTTAATTCTTCAATTGCTTGATTATAAGGTGCTAAAAAGCATCCCAATCTTCAACTTCTGGTAAATATTTTTCTTCCATTTACTCACCTACTTTAATCTCATCCTTACTATCATAGCATATTTATTGCTGAGTCTAAAAAGAAATTTGAGTAATCTTAAAAATCCTCAATAGTTTTTATTTGTAATTCTAAACAATTTAAGCTAAAGTAGAAAAAGTTTGAAATAGAAAGAGGTTGAATCATGCCCCATTTAGAAAAAAAGAATATAAAAATCTTCTAACAAGAGAACAATATATCGCTTTAAAAAGAAGAATTTAACTCTATTTTTCACGAAAAGAGATTACGCAAACGAGATCAATATTATGATTGTCATCAACAATTGGAAAACAATCGTTCTGCTCTTCGAATTCGCCTTATTGAAGGTCAACAAACGGGAGAAATCATTGAAAAATCCCTCAATCAGACTGTGAGGTCATTGAAATTACTGAAGAATTACCAGCAGAACAATTACAATGGTGGATTGAAGAAGATATTTTCTTGCTTCCAACTAGTATTAAGTTAGCGCTAGAAGAACAAGGAATTCATTTATCGAACATCTCACCTACAGCCACTCTAACAACTCATCGATTAGAAGGAATCTTAAGCCCAGGCTGTTTTACTTGTTCTAGATGAAAGTCATTACTCAGGTCAGACAGATTATGAACTTGAAATGGAAGTCGAAGATTTAGAAAAAGGAAAAGAAATCTTTTTAGAAATCTTGAATCGTCATGGAATTGAACCCCTTCAACCCATCAGTAAAATTAGACGTGCATTACGTGCAAACGAAAAATAGAAAATTCAAGGCTTTTTATTCATATCAAATTTCTGTTACAATAAGATTACAGTATAAAGAAAGGAGATTTAGTTCGAGGTGAAGACTAATGAGAATAGTGAACTGAGTCGTATTCATCCCACTTCTTCAACTGAGAGAATTTTTGATTGTTATCTTTTCATTAATCCACTTGGGAAACAATGTTATAAATGCGAACAGAAGTTATGAAATTTATTAAACGGACTCCTCATAAAGTACATGTCCATTTCCTTCCTTTTCATAATTTCAAATCGGTTTACTCAGTATATGAAGAATAATCAATTAAATGTTAAAAATATTGACTTACGAGAAACGAAATCTATACAAAAATCTATGACGCTTCGCTATCCTATAAGGCAGCTCTACTACAGGGGAAAAAAATTAGGTAGAGCCTTTTTAATGGAATTGCAAACACAACTACATCTTCTTCATAAAGAATATACCCCTGAATTATTACAGGAAATTATTCAAATTATTGGACTTGATGAAAAATGTTTTACGAAGATAAAGCGAGTAAACTCGTTCATCAAGAGTATGAAAAAGATCAACAAATTGCTCAAGAAATGATGGTCGAAACGAATCCATCACTCGTTATTTTGACAATTTAAATCAACAATACGGTGTCATCTTACATCAAAAATATTAACGCAGATATCATTGAACATGTCTGTGAAAAACTTACATCATGACATTGGAGTATGTCCAAAAAGACACAACGTCATCAGACATGCTGTGTCATCAAAATGGTACATTAATGTTTAAAAGAGGCTGACCTTTCAGTCTCTTTTTATTACTCGGAGGTTATTATGGCAACATCAGTATTATTATTAGACGAACAAACCATTTCAACACTTAGGGAAAAATCTATCAAGAGGCTATCCATCAAATTCCCCCACATGCACATTATCAATTAAAACTTCCTTCTTTATCCGTTACTGCTTACAAGTCCGGAAAAGTTGTTTTTACAAAGGAAGTGCTGTAGATGAATTTATCCAAAAACATGATTTAACAGCTTCGACAAGTACAAAAGAAAACAATATACGCTTCGAATGGTCTCCCTGAAGGTTTTTCAAATTGGGAGTGTCATTGGTAGTGATGAAGTTGGAACAGGAAGTTATTTTGGTCCATTAACCGTTGCTGTGCATTTGTTCCAGAAAAATCTTATTACAGAATTACAACAACTGGGTGTTAAAGATTCAAAAAAATTTAACCGATGTACAAATTCAAGAAATCGTTCCAAAAATTAAAGCATTAATCCCCTATAAACTACTTACTTTATGGCCTGAAAAATATAATGAAGTACAACAAACCAAAAATTTAAATGAGATGAAAGCTCTTCTTCATAATCAAGCGATTAAACGATTATACCAACAAATCAACCCTGATTTACTTCAAGCAGTATTAATCGACGAATTTTGTTCTCCATCGAACTATTATCGATATTTAGGAGATCAATCTGCTCCTCTTAAATCAATTACTTATTTTTAAAAACAAAAGGTGAAAGTCACCATATTGCAGTTGCTAGCATCAATGATTGCTAGAGATGCATTTTTAGAAGGATTAAAAACATTATCTAAAGAATATGGATACCCTCTACTATCTGGTGTTAACGCATCCGTAGATGAATTAGCTAGTAATATTTTAGAATACGATGGCATGGAAGTACTCAGTAAAGTTGCCAAATTACACTTTGCCAACACCCAAAAAGCCATTGATTTAGTAAAATAATCCTGTAAACGAATATAGGGCGTACAATCAAGTATAAACACCTGATTGCACGCCTGTTTTTTATTTTCTCTAATATTTTTCTTTACATCGTAAAAAGGAGTTTTTACTATATAGTAGTACTAAGACGCCAGTAGCCTTTCGGGTCTCTTGGCTAAAATTTAAGCCTGGAGTCTCAAATTTTCTTGTGATAGAATCTGTTATCACAGCTTCTATCACTCGTACTACTATAAAAACTCCTTCTTTTACTCTATCTAATAAGTATTCGTTAAAGTGAAAATAAGTTATTACGTAATTTCATGCATATCGTTTCAAAAAATTTTTCCATTTCATAGTAGCACGACACATGAGACCGAAGGTCTGCTGCCGTCTTAGTACTACTATACAAGAAAAATATTTTTAACGCACTCTCATACATATCGTTCCAAGTGGAAATGATATTTTATAGTAGTATGAGCAATAGAATCTGTCACATGATTTTATTGCAGGGAAATTTGAGACCTTAGGCTCAAATTTTAGCTATGAGACAGCAAAGCTGGCTGCTGGCGTCCTAATACTACTATACAAAAATATCAATTTCCACGCCCTCTACTTCTTAATAAAACGTGATAACACGACACTTGCAATGACAATAACTGTCACAATAATCCCTAACACAATTCCCCAACCATGTGCAAGACCCGTTAAAGGAACCGTAATATTCATCCCAAAAATCCCGTTACAATATTTGGAATCGTTAATAAAATTGAAAATAATCGTTAATAATTTCATAGTATCGTTCAAATTATTATTCAACACATTATTATAAGTACCCGATAATTGTTGTAAAATCTGAAGATTAATCAAGTCATTTCCACTAATTGCTTTGCTTCAATTAAACTATTTTCTAATTTTTCTTCTTCAGCGAACTCTAATTCTTTTAAATAATACTTGAGTCTTTAATTGCTCTAACACAATCGCATTTTGCTTTGTTGCAGAAACTAAATAAACACTCCCAATCTCTAAATCAGACAATGCAAATAAATTTTTCTTCGTTGTTTTATGTCTTAATTTATGACTAGAATTTCCTGTTCTCTTTTCAAACTTTCAATCTTAGGAAAATAATTTTCAGTAATCATCATTAAACTAGAAAATAAAAAGTAAACACAGAAATATCAGTCTCTCTTCCCATTCTTTCCTCATTGCCTCCACGATATAGGCATTATGTTGATTAGAAATCGTAATGATTTGATCTTTTCGAACGATAAAAGTCATTGGAACGGTCTCATACCGATTTTTCTCTCTTAGTTTGTTTAATGACATTATAAATCACTACTAATGTTTCTTTTGGACGACAATATTCAATATGTGCTCTTTCGTTTTCATCTAGCGCATACTCTAACATTTCTTTATCAAGCTGATATGTATGATAAACAGAAGAAGCAGCACTAATTTCTTCTGAATTTATATTTATCCACGCACACGAGTTCCCAAAATTTTGTTCAACCATAACTATCTCCCTCCATTAATCTACGTAAGTGTATCATAAATGAAACAATCCCTAATCTAAAAATTCTCAAAAATAAGATAAAATACAAAAAGACTTTCCATAGCAGTATGAGCATGAGGCTGCAAAAGCGAGGCTGCTGCCGTCCTAATACTGCTATATCAGGAAAAGTCTATTTATATTATGTTACTCTTCGTTCAACAACGCTTCTAATTGTTCTAGTCGTTGTTCGAATACATTCATTGCATCATATAGATATTGAGTTTGCGTCATATCTACCCCCAGCTTTTTCATAACCTCAATCGGTTTGTCGCCACGACCAGCTCGTAAGTAATTCAAGTATGCCTCTAAATCGTCAGGAGTACCATGTAAAATCTTATCTGCCAAAGCAGTCGCAGCAGCCATACCAGTTGCATATTGATATACATAATAATTCATATAGAAGTGAGGAATACGAGTCCACCTCATACGCAATCTCCTCATCTTGAATCACATTTGCATAATACTTTTTATTAATATTCGCATAAATCTCAGACATTGCCGCTTGAGTTAATGGCTCACCATTTTGATCCGCCACATGAATTTGATGCTCAAACTCAGCAAATTGAGTTTGACGGAAAATAGTCGATTTAAAAACGGTTTAAATAATTATTTAAAATATAAATTTGACTCTCTTTTATCCGTATGTTTCTTCAATAAGTAGTCTGTCAATAAGTTTTCATTCGTTGTAGAAGCAATTTCCGCTAAGAAAATAGAATAATCTCCATATTGGAATGGTTGAGTATGACGAGTGAAATAACTATGCGCACTATGTCCTAATTCATGCACTAATGTAAAAGAAATTACTTAAATCATCATGCCAGTTTAATAAAAATATATGGCGCTGTTGTATACGCACCTGATGAATAACCACCACTACGTTTCCCAATATTTTTCCGCAACATCAATCCAACGTTGTTCATAGGCTTGTTTAAGAATATCTTGATATTCTTCGCCTAATGGTTTCAATGCTTCAAAAGTTGCTTTAGAAGCTTCTTCATAGTTGTATTTAATTGGCGCTTCACCTGTAATTGGAACATGCAAATCATACATATGTAATTCATCTAGTCCTAAAAGCTTTTTGTTGTAAAGCGATATAACGATGTAATAATGGTAATTTTTCATTAACTACTGTCAATAATGCATCATATACTTCTTCAGGAACTTGGTTAGCAGATAAAGCTGCTTGACGACTTGATTCGTAGTTATGAGCCAACGCTTTAAAAATTATGAGCTTTCACTTCTGAACCTAGCGTGCTAGCAAATGTATTTTTAAATTGAATATATGGTTTATATTTAGTTTCAAATACATTTTTACGAACTTCACGATTAGTTGACTCTAAGAATGTGATATAGTTTCCGTGAGTTAATTCCACTTCTTCTCCATTTTCATTCTTAATCGTACCAAATTTAAGATCCGCATTATTTAAGAAATTAAATGTTTTTGATGGTCCTGAGAATACTTCATTTGCTTTCGATAATAAAAGCTTCTTCTTTATCCGATAAAACATGTCCTTTTTAATACACGAGCTGCTTCTAATGCCACACGGTATTCTTCTAGACGTGGTTCTTCTTTAAAGAATTTTTCAAATTCTTCATCTGATTTTTCTAAAATCGCTGGTCCAAAACCATGATGTTGCACCTGATACTTCAACATATACTGAAAATGCACGTTGATTTAACACTTGATTTTCATCATTTGTAGTATCTTGGTCAGCTTTTAAAATGTGAATATACATAAGCTGTTTCAATTCTTTCTTCTACTTGATAAGATAATAATAAGTAGTTATACAAATCAGTCCCTGAATTCAAAGCTGTTTCTTTGCTAGCAGCAATTACAGGAATTTTTTTCTGATACGAAAGCTAAATCCGCTTCAAAAACCAGAGTTGTCTGGATAAATTAATGTTAAGTCCCATGTTAATTCAACAGGAACTTCTGAACGAGTTAATGGTTTTTATCACTCATTTGTTCTCCCACCTTTACTTTTTAAGATATGAAACTATTCTACTATGAAAAGGTAAATTTATAAAGCAAAAAAATCCTTAAAAATTAAGACTTTCTTATCATCTTCTATTCTCATTTTACTAATTGAGAATGATTTTTCACTCTCATCTAGTTTAGAATTATTCTAATCTGGAAAAATTTATGCTATGATGTATTCAACAAATAAAACATGAGGTGAATAAATGATGAACATTTTAGAACAAAAACAAATTCGATATACTATTACTTTGCGGAACATTGATTATCTTAGGGACTAGCTGCTAGCTTCCATGGATTGAATCTAGTATCTGTACTTTGCTACTTAGCAGCTTTCTTAGTGGGAGGATTCCACTCTGCTATTGAAGGCATTCAAGAAACTTTCCAAGAACAACATTTAAACGTTGACTTATTAATGGTATTAGCAGCAATTGGTGCTTCTATCATTGGTTACTGGTTAGAAGGAGCTTTATTAATTTTTATTTTCTCATTAAGTGGAGCTCTAGAAGAATATGCAATGGCAAAAAGTGAAAAAAATCAATGACAGAATTATTAAACTTACAACCAAAAACTGCTACTCGTATCCGTGATGGTCACTACGAAACAGTAGACGTTGAAGACTTAGCTATTAATGATGTAATTTTCATAAAAAAAGGGGAAGCTGTTCCAATGGACGCTATCCTAACAGAAGGTGAAAGTTTATTCGATGAAAGTATGATTAATGGGAACCACTACCTGCAAACAAAAAAAGTAGGCGAAGAAATTTTTGCAGGAAGTATTAATTTACACCAATCTTGTACAGCTACTGTTCACAAAAATGCTGATGAAACGGTTATGGCTTCTATTATTCGTTTAGTAGAAGAAGCTCAAGAACAAGAAACAAAAACAAGTAGTTTCTTAAACAAAATCGAAGATCAATATGTAAAATTTGTATTAGTATTCGTACCATTAGCAATTGCTCTATTCTACTTTGGATTCCAATGGACTTGGCAAGAATCTTTCTATAGAGGAATGATTTTATTAACAGTAATGTCTCCATGTGCCTTAGTTGCATCTGCTAGCCCTGCGATTTTAGCAAGTTTATCTAATGCAGCCAAACAAGGAATCTTATTAAAAGGTGGAGAAGCTTTAGAACAATTATCTTCCATTGAATCAATTGTTTTAGATAAAACTGGTACATTAACAAAAGGAAAACCAACTGTTAAAAAAATGCGGTGATTATAACTGAAAACGAAGCAGAAGTTCATGCAATGATGTATGAAATGGAAATACGTTCAACTCACCCATTAGGAAAAATCTATTACAGCGTATACACAGACTTACAAAAATTCTGATGCGATTGTATTTGACAGCTTTGAAGAAGTAATTGGAAATGGATTAGTTGCAACAGCTCAAGGTTCAACTTGGAAAATTGGTAAATTAGCTTGGATTGATGCAGAATGGAAACAACACACAGCACTAGCTTCAGATATTAAAAACACTTAGAAGAAGGTGAAATTGTTTTAGCAATCGAGAAAAATGGACAATTCATTGGTTTTTATGCCATTACAGATGAAATTAAAGAAAGTAGCCAATCTGTATTACACTACTTTAACAAAGAAAAAATTCAAACAATTATGATGACTGGGGATGCAGAATCAACTGCCGAAGCTGTAGCAAAAACACTTAGAAATCTCTGATTATCAAGCAAACTGTTTACCTGAAGATAAAGCAACTTATGTTAAGAATTTATCTGATAAAGGTGTTTCTGTAGCCATGGTTGGGGATGGTATTAATGACGCTCCTGCTCTTGCAAATGCAACCGTTGGAATTGCCATTGGTGAAGGTACTGCTTTAGCAATTGAAGCAAGTGATATTGTCTTATTAAAAAAACAATTTATCATTAATTAAATATGGTCACGAATTATCTAAAAAAATGAAACGCATTATTTTTACAAAAACATTGTGTTCTCATTATCAGTCATTACGATTTTTAATTTTAGCAAATGTTTTTCCAATTCATTAACTTACCTTTTAGGTGTTATCGGACACGAAGGAAGTACTATCTTAGTAATTTTTAAACGGATTACGTTTACTAAAAACTATAAAAACATATGACTCATAATAGTAGCTAGGACGCAAGCAGCCAGCAAAGCTGTCTCATTGCTAAATTTCGAGCCTAAGGTCTCGAAATTTCCTGTACTAGAAGCCACTAGGCTTCTAGTACTTTTACTACTATTAGAAAGTTATTTTTATTTATTATTTTTCATTTTTTTGATAGATTTTACTCAAAAATACTTTTTTTAACAATAAAATACCTTCCACTAAAAACGACAAATTGGAAAAATTCTTACGATTAAAAACGATATCCGTCCATAAATAGATCCATATCGACCATAGAAATAGAGCAAATAGTATTTTACCTTTTTGTATCTAATTTACGAATTAAAAACCATTCTAGAAATGTTTCATTCTTTCCTTTTTGAACGATAAAAAGTTACTTTTGTATTTGTTTAATAAAAATTCATTTACTCTCACCGTCCATATCCTTTAAAACCATTATTTTGTCTATAAAATAGTGTGAATTCACTTAAAAGTCAATCGCAAACTAAAAAGGAAAAATAAATAAATAGACTTTCCAATGTAGCGAGAGCATAGAAGCCACACTGGCTTCTTATACAGGAAAATTTGAGACCAAGGCTCAAATTTTAGCCATGAGACCGCAGGTCTGCTGGCGTCCTTCGCTACATTAGAAAGTTATCTTATTTTTATTCTTCATCTAAAAACTCTAATAACTCTTCAGAAAATGCTTCTGCATATTGGAAAATAGAACCATGCCCCGCATTTGGATAGATGATTAATTCACTTCCTGCAATTTTTTCATGCATCTCATATGAATTTTGAGTTGGAACTTGTAAGTCATTATCCCCATTTACAATTAAAGTTGGCTGAGTTATAAAAGAAAGACTATCCTTTTCATCTTGTCCCCAACGTTTAATCGCTTTTTAATTGAGTTAAAAAAATCCTGGAACATTCATTTCTTTGTCCGCGTTTTCTTTCGTTCTCTCACCCATACGATTCAATACTTTCATCGCTTCTTGGTATCCTTTTTCATCATGATTATAGAAAAATATAACGTTTTGAATCTACTCGATGTAACATTGCTTTAAACATAAAACGGAATGTTTTACTAGTGACTTTATCCATTTCAAGACCACCTCGTAGACCAGTTCCTGCTAATACTAAACGATTAACTAAAGAAGAATTTAAACGGACGATTTCTTGAGCAACCATTCCACCCATAGATAATCCTAATAAATTAATTCGTTCATAACCCTAATGCTGTAATGATTTCAATAGCTTGCTCTGCCATTCCAGGGAATTGTATCAGCAACTTTTTCCCTGACTAGCTCCAACTCCAGGTAAATCCATTACAATAATATGATGTTTTGCTGCGATTAAATCTAATAATTTTGGATCCCAATTATCTAAAACTGCCGCTAAATGCGTAAGCATGACTAATGGAATGTCTAAATTTCCTTTCCCTAATTCACGATAAGCAATTTGATTTCCTTTTACACTAATGAATTGATTTTTAGTTTGAATATAAGACATGTTATTTTTTTCTCCTTCGAATGTTAAAAACTGTTTTTCCTTTTGAACGACCATTAGCTACTTTATCTAGTGCCTTATTCACTTCTTCAAAAGAATATACAGTATCAATGGATGGTTTAATTTTTAATTGTTCAAAAATATTTGCTACTTCTTGTAATTGGCGTCCGTTACTTTGAACAAAAGATAAAATGATAATGAATATTGTATTTTTAGCTAATGTATCAAATTTACGTCCTGCTAACCAAAAATAGTATTTGTTTCCATTTAGGTAATTTCATTCTTTTTAGCAAAATCACCATTCGGCATTGCTCTTAACGAAACTAATTCTCCTCCTGTTTTCATGATTGACATTTGTTTTTTTCAGTTTCTGCACCACCTAGAGTATCTAAAACATAATCCACATTTTGTAATGTTTGAGTATAGTCTTCTGTTTTATAATCAATAAATCGATCCACTCCAAGTGCCATTACACGTTCTTTATTAGCTACATCACCATTTGTACTAACGGTTAATCCCTTTGCTTTTTGCAATTGGAATTGCCATTCCACCAACTCCACCAGTACCACCTGAAATGAAAAATTGTCTTTCCTGCTTCTGCTTTCATTAATTCTAATGCCTGCATAATCGTCAAAGCTGTAAGTGGAATCGCTGCTGCTTTCTACATCGCTTAAATATTCTGGAACTTTTGCTAAGGCTTCACTATCTACTGCAATATATTCAGCAAAGGCACCAATTGAATCAAGTGGCAATCTAGCAAATACACGCTCCCCCTAATTTAAAATTCTTTACTTGATTTCCTACTTCTTCGACTGCTCCTACAAATTCATTTCCTGCTGTTTGAGGTAACGAATAAGGAACAATTAGTTTTCACTTCTCCTCTTGAAATCATGTTATCTAATGGATTCACACCTGCTGCTTTTACTCTTACTAAAACTTGTTCACTAGAAATTTTTGGTTTTTCAATTTCTGTTATCGTTACTGTAATATTTTCTTTATGGTATTTTGTATGTTGTGCTGCTTTCATTTTGCTTCCTCTTCCTTCTTGTATCTTTAACAGATACATGTTTTTCTAAAAATATTACTGACTTATTTCTAAGTCAGCGTTTTGAATTTTTGCTGTTTGATATAAATTATCGATAACATCTTTTCAATGTTTTATTTTTTTAACTCTCTTTCTAATTCTTCTTCTATGTCAGAAAAAAATAGGTAAGATAGCTCCTTCGATATATCTTCCAACTGGACAGTTTAAATTTCTATTTTTGATGGACTGGGAATAAACTAATACGTTCTACTTCCTGTGTCGCAAAAATAAATTTCTAATAAACTAAGATCTTTTGGAGATTTCGTTAATTCATATCCTGATTTTTCCTTGCTGTGAAGAAATAATCTCTGCTTTTTAATAAAAGCAATGACTTTACGAATATAACTTGCATTAGTTCCAACACTTTCTGCTAAAGATTGAGAACTTAAAATAGTACTACTCTCACTTATCATTGAAAGAATATGTAATGCAACTGAAAAATTTAGTATCCATAATTCCGCCTCTCTTCAAGTTGTATCTGATACAAGAACAAGTTTACCCTATTTTAAAATTAAAAAGCAAGTAGTTTTTTTCAAATAAAAAGTATTTAATACACTTAGAAGTCAATCACAAACTAAAGAAAAATAAAAATAAACTTTCCAATGTAGCGTGAGTATAAGAAGCCATGCTGGCTTCTTATACAGGAAAACTTTGAGATCTAGGGCTCAAAGTTTAGCCATGAATTCGCTTTTGCAGAAACTGCTGGCGTCCTTTGCTACATTAGAAAGTCCTATATTATTTACTATTTATCCAAAAACTTCGTATTCTACTTCTTCACCAAAAGAATTCGTCATATAATGCTTGAATCGCACGTTTTTCGTACTCTTCTTTAATACCAAACATCATAGATACTTCGGATACCCCTTGGTTTGTATAATTCAATATTGATCTGTTCACGGGCTAATGTGCTAGCAACACGAGCCGTTGTACCGACCATGCTAACCATTCCTTCCCCTACTAACATAATTAAGCATAATCCACGTTCATAATACGCTTCATCTGCATTTAATTCTGCTTTCAAACGGTAAACAATACGATCTAATATTTCATCCGTAGCATCTTCTCCACGAATAATAATGGTTGCATCATCAATCCCTGTTGGAATATGTTCTACACTTACTCCTTCATCTTCGAATAATTGTAATGTTTTTCTTAAAAATCCAATTTCGTGGTTCATTAAATATTTTTGAATATAAATACTTACAAAAACCTGATGAACTTGCAATACCAGAAATAATCGAAGGAGAATTTACTTTCCCTTTCATAATGTAAGTTCCTTTTGCAGAAGGATTATTCGTATTACATACATGAACCGGAATTCCTTTTTTTAATGGCTGGTAATAACGCTTCAGTATGAAATACTGAAAAATCCTGCGTAAGATAACTCACGCATTTCTGTATAAGACAATACATCAATTCCAATTGGTTTATGAACTAATTTTGGACTTGCTACAAAGATTGCATCCACATCTGTAAAGTTTTTCATACTCTTCAGCTGAAACTGCATTCGCTAGAATAGATCCCGTAATATCTGACCCACCACGAGAGAACGTTACAACTTTTTCCATTTTTTTGTTACTCCAAAGAAACCTGGGAATACAATAATCTCTTTTTTTCTAATTGTAAGTATTCTAATTCCTTATACGCTTCTTCCAATACTTGTGCATTTCCTGGAGTATCACTGACAAATAAATTCGCTTCTTTAGGGCTAATATATTTTTGCTGGTAATCCTTCTTTTTTGTAAAGTAGTCTGCAATTAATTTTGCATTATTATCTTCCCCACTTGCTTTATAAGCATCCATTAAATAAGCTGGTTCTAATTCACTCTCTTTTTAATCTTGCAAAATGTTGACGAATGTTATCCATTACATCTGAATTTAATTGTAATTCATCATAAATTTCTTGATAACGTTCTAAAAATCACTTCTAAAAACTGCTTCATCATATTGTCCTTCAATATGAGAAGTTGCTATTGGATTAATAAGTCCGTTACTTTCTCATCGTCTGAATGACGTTTCCCTGGAGCAGAAACAACAACAATTCTTCTTGTTTCATCTGCTTGAACAATTTTCAATACTTTTTTTAATTTGTTGACTATTGGCTAATGAACTTCCGCCAAATTTAATTACTTTCACTTCGACACCTCATTTAGATGATTAACTCTATTTTTCTTTTTCATAATGGTAACAGAATAGCAAATTCTTTTTGAACTGCAATTATTTTCACTCGATTTCCATCAAAAAGTGTATTTATTTTATAAACAAGTGTTTACATTTTTGAGTTACACTCCCTTTCGTCCTAAGTTGTATATTTCTTGCATTAAAATCTATAATCCGTTATGCTAATAAGACAAAAAAACATCCAAAAAGGAGAGAATACTATGTCAAAAATGTTGCACACATGTGTTCGTGTTAAAAACTTAGAAGAGAGTTTAGCTTTCTACCAAGAAGCATTTGGCTTTTAAAGAAACTCGTCGTAAAGATTTCCCTGAACACAAATTTACAATCGTTTATTTAGCTTTTGAAGGTGACGATTACGAATTAGAATTAACGTATAATTACGGACATCCAGGATATGAAATCGGAGATGGTTACGGTCATATTGCAATTAGTAGCAATGATTTAGAAGGATGGCATGCTGAACACGTAGCAAAAAGGCTATGATGTTACAGAATTAAAAAGGACTTCCTGGAAATCCAGCAAACTACTATTTTGTAAAAGATCCCGATGGATACAAAAATCGAAATTATTCGTCAAAAAAATAATTCCCTTTTAAGAGTACTTTTATGAAACCTGAAGAATTATATGTACATGCAAAAAAAGCATTGGAACATTCTTATTGTCCCTACTCTAACTTCCCAGTAGGTTGTGCCATTTTATATAAAGATGGAACAGTCATTACTGGAGTAAACGTTGAAAAATGTTTCTTTTGGAGCAACAAACTGTGCAGAACGTACAGCTTTATTCACTGGAGTAACAAAAGGCTATCAAAAAGAAGATGTGGAAATGCTTGTAGTAGCTGAGTAAAACAGACTACTTCTTACCTCCATGTTGCTTATGCCGTCAAGTATTAGTAGAACTATGCCCTGCTGATACACCAATTTACCTTTCTAATAATAAAGGGGAATTAAAAAGAAACAATTTTTACGTGATTTAGTTCCACTAGCATTTACTGAAATGTAATCAACTGAGCACCTTTTTAGGTGCTTTTTTATATTAAAAAAATTTTTGGATATTTAGTGTTTTTACGTGACAGCTACTCTCTTGTCTGCTATAATATTATCTATGCGATGAGGCGACAAGCAGACATAGAAGTCTGCTAAGTCAAGTGGAACAGATGTGCTTGCACACTACCGGATGTAGCTGTTTGTTCATGTGTGATGTGAACACCATGACACATATATTTGTATATGCCACTATAAAAAGGATTAGAGATTTCTAGTCCTTTTTCTTTTTGACCTTTGCATTCTATGATACAATACAACAGAGAAAAAATCAATTCTGATTGATAAAGGAGAATTCACGTGAAAAATTGCCCATTCTGCCACGAATTAATTGAAGAGAAAAGAACCGCTATGTCCTTTTTGTGGCACTGTACAAGATGAACATTTAAATGAAAAATTCAACAACAATTCAAACATCCCTATTTGATGAAGATAATAAAATTACTCAATCAAGTTCTGTAGAAAACAGAAGTGATCAAGAATATCGCATCAAAAATAACCAAGCGATTTATTCTAGTTTTTGGAGAAGAATTACTCGTTTCTTTTAGTTTCTTCTTTGGAAAACTAATTCATCCAACCAATAATTATTCAAGAAAAACGTCAAAATAGTCGATTATTTGGTTACATTATGATTTTTTTGTTTCAACCTTATTATCTTCTTACATTACAACGCATGGAATTCGTGCAGTTTTTATCTCAATACCAATTACTGGCGGATATTTCTATCCTACCAAGTTTAACGGTTACTCCGAATTATATTTTAGTTTTCTTAAAAACTATTATTATTCTATGCTGTATTTTATTTTGGATTCCCAGTCATTGCTTTTGGAGTAAAAACATATTTTTGTTGAAACGACAACATGTATTTCATTATTGGTTAACACAATATGAATCGATGAATGCTTTAGCGATTATTTTATTAATCATTACAGCATTTATGACATTTGTATCTCCAATTGCTTTATTAGTCGTTATTTTGTTTTTTTCTTTACATTGCATTTATTTACATTTATTGTAACATTTGTCATTTCCATTGCTCAGGAACAAAATGATACTCGTTTAGATACGCCATACATTGCTTTAATTGGTTTTATGTATTCAATTAATTATTGTTTTTAAGTTTATTATTTATTTTATTTTTAGACAGTAAAAGTCCATAGATTCGCTCTATGGACTTTTTATTACTCTCTATTTTTGAACTAAAAAAATAGCATTAAATATTTCTTTAAAGAATGTCACAATTTTTATCAAACCAACCTTCACGATTCGCTTTGATCCACTAATTGACCAATTTTCCCTTTTACAGTATTGGACAATGAATTTAATTGTTCTAACACTTGCTTAGAATCAATCGCACTTGTTTGTTGATAACTTAAGGCGAACTGAATAATGTTATTCACTTGAGTAGGACTAATCACTTTATCTAAGCCATATTTTTTTCAAAGCCTCATTTACAATTCTTTTCAACATCTTCTTTTGTAGCTACTTGACCTTGTTTTTTTCTTTGATTTCTGCTAGAGCTTTCTTAATATCAATCATAGCTTGATCTAATTTTTGCAGCATCAAAGCCTTTTTCCTTTTGATTGTTCTTGGACAATTTGATTCGTTAACTCTAGCTCCTTTTGGGCAACTGCTGTACGTTTTCCATCTAATACAACTCCATTTGCTTCAAAAGCTTTATATACACCTGTTAAAGCTGATTCACCCGTCACTTTCGACACAGCTGCAACTTCAATTTCTGCATCCGCTACCCTGCTGTAATCGCTGCATTGGCGTATTGTTCAGAAGTAACAAGTGTAATATTTTTTTCGGAGTAGCAATATGAACTTTTACCCCTTCCCCTTATTTCTCTTTTTGAACCATTACAGATGAAATCATTACAGAAGTATTCGCTTCACCAGCTCCTAAGTATTTTACTAAATCTTCTCCTGTAGCTTTTGTTGTCGTTACAGTATTTTTCATCCTTAATTCCTAATAATTTAGATGTTTCTTTAATTTGTTGATCATTTAATCCTCCACCATAAACAACGGTTGGTTTTCCCCATTTCTCATTAATGGCTGTTGTATCAATCGCATAAACTTGCTGAGAAACAAGTCCCTAATAGCATTGCAGCAACAATGATAGGGCGAACTATTTTTCTTCATGTCATTAACCTCCTTTGACAATTTTATCTTTACTCTATTTTTGAATAAATATGGAGATTTTTTTATTAAGAATTTATAAAAAAATGCCACTACGCTTTTTACGTAGTGACACTTTTTTTAATGATTCATTTGCATATGTTTTTTTCTTGTATGTCTTCTTTCATTGTAATGATATACACAGCAATTAAAATAAAGATAATCCCTACCATATCAATCATTTGAAAGACTTCTCCTAATAATACAATTGAAAAGAATACTGAAGAAATCGGCTCAGCTGAAGCTAATAAACTTCCTTGTACAGCTCCAATTAATGCTACCCCTTCTAAATATAAAGTATACGCTAAAATCAGTACCTACTCCGATAATTCCAAAAAGGCAAATAACGTGTAAGGTTGCCATTGAATACTATTTTGCCAACTAGCACTTCCGATATAAAAATAAAAATTCCACCGGACAATAATCCTAATCCTGTTACAATTAAACTGCCCCATTGCTGAATTAATTTACCTGGCAACAAAGTATATAATGCATAGGTAAATGCGGAAATAATCCCCCAAAAACAATCCAGTCGGACTAATGGATAAGTTAAATGGATTCCCATGAGTTGCAATAACAAATGTACCTACTAACGCAAAAAAATATTGCAACAAATTCCATTACCGTTGGTACTGTTTTTATCTTTTTAAAGTCACATAAATGACAATTAAAATCGGACAAGTATATTGCAGTACAGTTGCTGTTCCTGCATTAGATGAATGGATGGCAATTAAATATGTCAATTGACATAACATCAATCCAAAAAAATTCCAAAAATAACATTTTTTTCCCATTGTTTTTGGAGACTTCACTACTTCACGAAATTGTTTTGGTTGTTTCCAAAAAGCAAATAAAGTTAAAAACCAAACCTGCAATCATCATTCGTAATGCTGTTAAATAAATAGGAGAAACTGCTGAATCATTCATCAAATATTGACCACAAGCTCCAGATAATCCCCATGAAACTGCTCCGATTAATGTATAAACTCTTCCCTTTACTAATTTATTCAAAACGATTCCTCCTATTTTTTTCAGAAACGAAGAATGCTCCTAGTGAAGTGGTAGAGAATAATAAAAATCATAGGATAGATTTCTAAACGTCCTGCTATCATTCCAAGAGATAATAAAATCGTATTAAAATCAGAATACATTGAAAAATTACTTGTTGGTCCCACTTCTCCTAAACCAGGACCAATATTATTAAAGGTTGCTGCAACAGAAGAAAATGCCGTTAAAAAAATCAGGAGCTTCAAATGAAGCAGAAATTAACAACACTAAAAATACAGCTACATAGACTAATAAATAGTTCGCAATTCCACTCGACATTTTATCATCGACTACTTTACCATTAAACTTCGGCATAATCACTCGACGAGGTTGTCCCATTTTCTTAATTTCAGCAATGGAATTTTTAACATAAATCACTACACGAGAAACTTTAATTCCTCCTGCTGTAGAACCTGCACATCCTCCTATAAACATTAATAATAATAAGACTACTTGTGGAAATACTCCCCACAGACCAAAAATCGGCTGTTGAATATCCTGTTGTTGTAATAATCGATGATACCGTGAAAAACACACTTCTAAACGGAACATCTAACTGAGATTGAACAATGCTTAATGAAGCAAAAATAGCTACTGAAGCAAAGGCAATAATTCCAATATAAGAACGACCTTCTTCATCCGTCAACACTTCTCGAATGGAACCTAATAATAAGAAATAGTACAAATTGAAGTTTACTCCAAAGAGCATCATTCCAATTCCTATAATCCACTCAACCATTTCCGGATTTTGATAAATCGCAAATCCTGCATTGTTAATAGAGAATCCACCTGTTCCAGCTGTCCCAAATGATAATAATAAGGCATCAAATAACGGAACTTTAACAAGCATTAAAATAATGACCAATATCGCCGTCATCACTAAATAAATCGCATATAAAATACGGGCAGTTTTTGCTAGTTTAGAGACTAATTTCCCAAAAACAGGACCTGGAACTTCTGCACGCATTAACTGAACGGAATCAGATCCCGTACTTGGTAAAATGGCTAATGCAAATACTAGTACCCCCATTCCTCCAACCAAGTGAGTAAAACTACGCCAAAATAATGAAGAATAGCCTAAAATAGACAAATCACTTAATATACTCGAACCTGTCGTTGTAAAAACCACTAGCTGTTTCAAAAAAATGCATCTGCTAAATTAGGAATCTCTCCTGTAAAAAACAAATGGAAGTCCCCCAAAAAGGATAATAATATCCAACTAAGAGCTACTGTTACAATCCCATCACGTGGCATAATTTTTCATATTTTTTTAGGCTTTGCTAGTGTACAAACTGTCCCAATAACAACTAATAAAAGCAATCGTTCCCGCATAACTTAAGAATTGATGAAGACTTTCTCGATAAATTAAACTAACGAATAATGGTAGTAATAATAATAAAGCTTCGACTTGTAAAAATTTTTTTCCTACCAAATAACATACTGTTCTTCTTTGCAAAACCATCAACTCCTATTCCAAAAATATCGATAATATCATCGAAGTTTTTTTCTGAGTTGTTACGACGATTACTCTATCATGTGGTTCCAATCGGTCATTTCCATCTGGATAAATTAATTTTTTTCCCCACGAACAATAAAAGGCAATTAATAAGTTTGATTTTTGTTTTTTTAATTTCGATAATGGAATCCCACAAACACGACTATTTCTTTCAATACGGAATTGTAGTGCTTCTACTTGATTATCCGCAACACGATATAAAAGCTTCTACATTTGACCCCTTAGTATTCGCACGTGCACGTACAAATTGAACAATTTCATTAGCAACAATTTGCTTTGGCGTAATAATGGATTGTGGGTCGACATTTTTTTAACACTTTTTAAAAATGCCAGTACGGCTCATTTTTAGTAATAACTTTTCGAACACCACGATGTTTTGCATAGACCGATAAGATTAAGTTTTTCTTCATCAATTCCTGTTAATGAAACGAAGGCATCATAGTTTGTTAACATCTCTTCTTCTAATACATCATGATCCGTTCCATCTGCATGAATAATTGTAGCATTTGGAAATTGTTCACTTAAAAAAACTTCGCACGTTCTTCATTCACTTCAATAACTTTTTGGATGGATTTTAGTCGTTTTTAAGCATATCTAATAAGTAATACGCAATTTTACCTCCACCAACAATTAAACTTGAACGGACTTGTTTCGTAATATAATTTGTAATTTTTTTAAAAAGGTAGAAATATCTTCGTATGCTCCAGTAATATGGATACGGTCACCTTTTTGAATAAAAGAATCCCCACTTGGAATAAATACTTCAGAATCACGTTGAATCGCACAAACTAGGATAGTCCCAAATCGATTTCTAAAATCTTTTAAACTCAATCCAATTAATGGTGACTGGTCTTGAATTTCCAACTCAATTAAACTCACACGATTGCTGGCAAAACTTTCTACACTTAAAGCAGAAGGATACTTAAAAAAATTTTAAAAATATCACGTGCTGCTGATAATTCCGGATTAATTAATAAGGAAATTCCTAGACTTTCTCGAACAAAAATTCAACTGTTGAGAATATTCTGGATTTCGAACACGAGCAACTGTATATTCAGCTCCAATTTTTCGCTAATATGGCAGCAATAATATTGATTTCATCCATCTCTGAAACAGCTAGAAAAAAATATCTGCACTCGCTACTCCTGCTTCTTGTTGAATATCATAACTAGCTCCATTTCCAACAATACCCATAATATCAAATTTATTCATCATTCTTTCAATAATCATAGGATTTTTTTATCAATTAAAACAATATCATTTGTTTCTGAAGTTAGTTCTCGGCAAAAGTACTTCGCCGACCTTTCCTCCTCCAACAATTACTATTTTCACACATTTTTCCTCCATGTCTTTAAAATCATCCGAGTGTCATTTTACTCTTATAATAGAAGAACGTCAATGTATTGCAATGAACTCTCTTCTTATATTACAATGTAAGCATGAAAATATAAGGAATGAATGTAAATGGAAGAATTAGACTTACAACTATTATGCCAAGAAATTTCAAAAAAATACTTTCATAAAGAGTTTCGCCATCAAACAACTTATAATTCCCGATTAAAAATCCAGTGGTGGACGTTATATTTTTGAAAACAGGCAATATTGAGATTAATCCTAAAAGTTGAAACTATTCTAGGAAGAGAAATCTTAATCGGTGTCATGAAACATGAATTATGTCATTATCACTTACATCAAGAAGGAAAAAGGCTATCGACATCAAGATAGAGATTTTTAAAATGCTCTTACGAGAAGTTGGAGGGCATCGTTTTTGTAGAACGAATGGAACCTTATCGATACGTTTATGCTTGCAATACTTGCGGAGCGACTTTTTCATCGTATGAGAAAAATTGATACAAAAAAATTCCGCTGTGGGCGTTGTCGTGGTAGTTTAATATTGGGTTCTAGTTCTGAAGGCTAAAAGTGATAGCGATTGATAACACTTGCATTCTGCGCTAAACTTTGATACCATTACATACATTGAGCGGTCGTGGCGGAATGGCAGACGCGCTGTCTTGAGGGGGCAGTGGGTGTATACCTGTGCGGGTTCAAGTCCCGCCGGCCGCATAAGTATAGAAAAAGGTATAAAAATCACGTTCCATGGAACCATGATTTTATACCTTTTGTTTTGTATTACTTTATCAGATAACCGATACAAGGATTTTCGAAGTAGCCAAAATGAGACCGCAGAGCTGTTGCCGTCCTTATGCTACTATAGATAAATCCATTAACATCTTAAACGTCCCCTCATATATGCCCGAACCCAAGGATTTTTCATAGTAGCAAAAGTGATAAAATCTGCTTTTTGCAGCTTTTTATCACAGGAAAAGTTGAGACCTTAGGGCTCAACTTTTTAGGCATGAGACCTCAGGGCTGCTACCGTCCTCATGCTACTATAGATAAATCCATTATAAAACTATTTTTATACAGTTCTGACAAATGCCCAATCTGATACGTTGGCTCTACAGACAACAATTCCTCCGGTTCAGTTGGTCGTTCTGGATTTTTCCATATACCAACAAGTATCCATTCCAATACGACTTGCCCCATAAATATCCGCCTTAAAACTATCCCCAATCATTAAGGCATTCTCAATCGTCATTCCTTCTGTTTGATCTACTACAGCTTCAAAAAAACTCTTTACTTGGCTTACGATATCCCACTACTTCAGAAATAAATAACTTTTCAAAGAAGTTTTCTAATCCAGCTGTTTTCAAACGTAGTAATTGAGTTTCTTCAATTCCATTTGTTGCTGCAACCATAACAAAGTCTTTCTTCAATTCATGAATAATCTCTAATGCATCTGGCATCATTGTATTCGCTTCTGCTAAATAGTGTCGGAATTTTTTTCTCACAAACACTTCCATCTACTTGAATCCCATAATAAGCAAACCAGCGGACAAATCTTTCTTCATTTAAATAAGTTTGAGAAATCTCTTCTTGCTCATATTGTTCCCATAATCCTTTATTCATTGTACGGTAAACTTCTAAAAACTTCTGGAGTAAACTCTAATCCATCTTCTTGACTAATACGAGATAAAGCATAATCTTCTGCTCCCCAAAAAAATCAAAAAAATTGTATTATCTAAATCAAAAAAATTAAATATTGGTATTTTTTTCACTTCTTTTCCTCCTAAAAATCTTATGACAATTTATCATACACTCTGTAGCTTCATTCTTCAACTAATATCATTTCGACAAAAAAAGGATACCTTTGTCGAAACAAAAAGTATCCTTATCTTTTAAATTGTTCTTATCTCATTGTTACAAACTCTTCTGAAGCTGTTGGGTGAATTGCTACTGTTGCATCAAAAATCTGCTTTTGTAGCTCCCATTTTTAAGCGCAACTGCGAAACCTTGAATCATTTCGTCAATGCCTTCACCAATTCCGTGTAAGCCAATTACTTTTTCTTCTTCCCCTAATGTAATTAATTTTAATTTTGTCATTTGACGGTGAACTGTTATCGCTGAGTACATTCCTGCAAAAAGTTGATTGATATACTTTAATATTTTCAGCACCATATTTTGCTTCTGCTTGTTCTTGTGTTAAACCAATAGAACCAATTGCTGGATGCGAGAATACAACTGTTGGAATTAATTCATAATCCATTTTTGCATCTGTTTTACCATTGAATAAACGTTCTGCCAATGTTCTACCTGCTTTAATTGCTACAGGTGTTAATTCTTTTTCACCAGAAACATCTCCTAGCGCATAAATGCCAGGTGTTTGTTGTATTTTGATACTCATCTACTTGAATAAACCCACGTTCTGTTAGTTCAACGCCTGCTGCTTCTAAATTTAATTGGTGAACATTTGCTTTACGCCCTACTGCCCAAATAACTTTTTTTGACTTGTATGAGTGGTGCCATCTTCAAAATGAATTTGAATATCTCCATTATCTAATTTTTCTAATTTTTGAGGAACTTTATGCGTATGTAATGGTTGACCATTTTTTTCTTCATTTCTTCCACTAACACTTCAACAATGCCTTGGTCAAATCCTCTTAACGGGCCACCTTTACGAACGAATAAGTCAGTTTTTACTCCTAATCCATGTAAAACTCCTGCTAATTCAACAGCAATATATCCTGCACCAATAATTGATACTGATTCTGGTAATTCTTCCCATGCAAATACATCATCAGAAGTACCCCCAAGTTCACTACCTGGAACATTGGGAATAAAAGCATATGAACCAGTCGCAATCACAATATGTTTAGCACGAATATGTTCACCGTTTACTTCTACTGTATTTTTATCTACAAAACGAGCATATCCTTCGATATAGTCTACTCCATTTCGATTGAAGTTGTTTGAAAATGCTTGACGTGAACGTTCAATATAAGCTTCACGATTTTTTCTTAAAGTTTTAAAATCAAATGAAGTTTCTCCAATTGTATATCCATAATCTGCTGCGTAGTTTTTAAGTGTTTCTGAAACTAACGCTCCATACCACATTACCTTTTTAGGAACACATCCAACGTTTACACAAGTTCCCCCAATGATATTCCCCTCAATAACAGCTGCTTTAGCTCCATGCATGGCTGCACGATTCATCGTTGCACTACCGCCACTTCCTCCACCAATTGCAATAATATCGTATTCTCTCATGTTCTTTCCCTCTTTCATCTTTATTTAAAAATATCTATGCGATTTAACTTACAATTATCATATCATTATCATCAGTTTTTGTCTTCTATGTTGCTCAAAGTAATGATTTTTTTATGAGAAACCTTATAATCTCCTTAAAAAATCTTCCACATTTCAATGAAAAAAATGGTAAAATAAGTCAGATATCATACCTTAGAAAGGAATTATTATGAAACTAATGTATATCCTTGATAAAAATCAAGCGATTCCCAAAATCAAGACTTGGCACTCTATTTAATGATTGTCAGTATCTTTTTGCCGTTTTACTTGTTTTTATCATTGTTCTTGTTTTATTTTATCCTATTAATCTTTACTGGAAAAAAATGAAAACATATTTTTAAGACAACTACTGAATTATCCTGTGTTATTAACATTTATTGCTTATAGCACGATTATCTCAGCAATAAGTGGTAATTTAATTGGAGTAGCAGCTTCCGTTTTATTTTTTTATGGTTTTGCAATATTCTTCATTTATTACCAGAAACGGATTAATCAAGATTTTTTTCCATATTGTATTACAAACAATTTTACTAGGAAGTATATTTGCGGCTCTATTTGCCTTTTTTTAGAACATTTTGAAATTGTTCATAAATTTAATTACGCATTTTTAGCACCGAATATGCAAGTTTGGCATCAAAACCGTGCCGAGGTTACATTCTTTAATCCAAATTATTACGGAATCATTTGTTGTTTCTGTATTATGATTGGTTTTTACCTTTTCACAACAACTAAAAATTGGAAATGGAAAGTCATCTGTATTATCGCTTGCTTTATCAATTTATTCGGATTGAATTTTACTCAAAAATAGAACAGCTTTCCCTGCAATTATTTGCGGAGCTATTATCTATTTATTTACAACAATTAAAAAGTTCTCGAGCATTTTGGTTAAGTGTTGGCGTCTTTATTATTGGACTATTCTTCCTGTTTTTCAAATGATATTGGAGTTCGAATGGGAACATTAGATTCATCTATGGATGAACGTATTTCCATTTGGAATGCAGGATTTATTCTTTTCAAACAAAAATCCATTATTTGGTGAAGGACCATTAACATATATGCATAGTTACCAACGAATTGGTGCTATTTATCATGAACATGCTCATAGCATTTATATTGATACAATTTTTGAGTTATGGATATATCGGTACTTTATTATTAGCCATCGCTAGTATCAAGCCCGTTCGTAGTTTAATCGAGATGAGTCGTCAACCTCAAAAAAACGCCCCATTGTTGGATTATACGTTTCATTTTTAGTCGTTGTTGCGGTTCACGGAATTTTTCGACTTAGCATTATTCTGGATTCAATCAGCTTTCATTTTCCTAGTTGTAATGTGCAGCATTCCGATGTGGGAAAAAATGAAACGATTGACATACCGCATGAATAGATACAAATAAAAAGAAAAAAAGCCAGTAGTACTGGCTTTTTTTCTTTTTACCCTATTAAAAAAATTATCTATTAGAATAATCCTATATATTAGATATTTTAGTCATATCTAAAGCCATCGGTTGATAAAAATATATCAGGCTGATGTTTATCCTCAATTAATTCTCCATATTTCACAAAAACCAAACTGTTCGTAAAAAAATCAATGACTTTTTTTCATGGTTAACACTATCAAGATAAACCATTTTTTTCCACCAAGTACACTCTGAGCTTGTTGAATCTTTTCAATAACCAATTCCATAACTTGGAACCACTAATTTTATTAAAATGAAGATTCTTCCCAAACTGGGCTATCAATATTCCTGGAATACTGTCAATATTAGCAGCACTTTTTGCCACTTAAAACAAAGGATTTTCGTGTAGTCTGATCTAAATAATTAACATTTATAATCTTTAATGCTAAAGTAAAGAAACCTAAAATTTCAAATTTATCACCTGAAACTTCTTCGTCAACAATAATGAAATTTCGAGATTGATGACTTAATTCTTTAGTAATAGCTGCTTCTTTTTAAATAAGACAACATATCAGAATTTGGTCCAAAAAGAAACTTGTTTTTGACACAATTTTTAAAAAAATTCTTCTCGGATTTTTCGTCGTTGTGCCTTTTTCACTGATATATTCAGGATATTTTTGAAACAACTATTTGGCGTAACGTTTCAATAATATTATTCAAAGATACTGCAACTAACTTCATGTTATTTAACCAACTTCACCAAACCAGCCAAGGAAGGTTTTTCTTGCTTTTGATTATTCTTTTTAGCAATATCAATTAATAACTTCGTCGGTTGAGAAGCCTGAATTTTTTTCGAAATCAGCTTTTGTAAGAGTGATATCACGTGTAATACTCATTGTAGCCATTCTATTACTTCCTTTCTTTTTCTATAACTATTATAGCAAATAACTATAAAAAAATCAAACACTCCATATCCATCTAGTTACTCCCTGTCAAACACAAGTGATAATTTTCTAAATAATGTTACAATATATTTTTTTACGTTACAAGCGGAGGAATAAAAGAACTTTTCTTAATAGCAAACACAAAAAAATCCAGCTAAAACTGGATTTTTGTTTAGAAAAATTCGAGACCGAGGCTCGAATTTTTAGCTATGAGACTCGCAAAGCGAGGGCTGCTGGCGACCTTACTACGTAAGGAAATTCTTTTTATTCCGTAGCGCCTTATCGAATAGTTACATCATCCAATGCAACTAATGCTGTTTGGATACGATCCATTGCTTGTTTGATTTCTTCCTCTTGTAAAGTAGCTTCTTTATTTAAGAAACGAATAGAATAAGCTAATGATTGGTACCCTTCTTGTACATGCTCACCTTTATATACATCAAATAAAGTAATCGATTGTACATATTGACCAGCCTGTTCTTTAATGACTGCTTCTAATGTTGCATGCGCCATTGTTACAGGAACTAATAACGCAATATCACGTGTCATTGATGGGAATTTTGGTACAGCTTGAATCACACGTTCTTTTTAATCCTTCTGCTAATAAAGGTTCCACTAATAATTCAAATACAAATGTATCAGATAAATCTAATTCCTTTTTGAATCACTGGATGAATTTTTTTCCAATAAATCCAATTAATTCTTCTCCTAAATAAATATAAAGCTGTTTTGTCCTGGATGTAATTGCCCAATCGCATCTGTTGCAACAAAACGAATACGATCACTACAGTTCAATTCTGCAAAGTAAGCTTCTAATACTCCTTTTAATGCGAAGAAATCAACAGGTTGAGCTGGTGATTGCCATGAAGCATGACCCCATTCTCCCGTTACTGCTGCTCCAATTACTTCTCTTTCTTGGAAATCTTCAGAACCATTTTTACCAATCGAGAATACTTTTCCTACTTCGAATAAACGAACATTTTGTTGTGAGCGAGCGACATTATATTGTAATGCTTCCAATAAACTTGGTAACATTGACTGTCTTAATTCACTTCTATCTTCACTCATTGGTAAATCTAAACGAATACTTGGTCTTTCTTCTACTGTAAACCAATGAGATTTTTCAGGAGTTGTTAATGCATAAGAGTACGCTTGTGATAAACCAGCTCCTTGCATAAATTGACGAGTCCAACGAACAAAGCGTTGTTTCTCAGTTAATCCACCTTGTGTACTTGCAGTTGTTGGTAATGTAGAAGGAATTTTATCATATCCATAAATACGTCCTACTTCTTCCACTAAATCTGCTTCAATCGAAATATCAAATCTCCATGCAGGAACTGTCACATGGAATACTCCTTCTTCTTCTTTTGTAGGATAAGCTAATTGTTTAAATACTTGTAATACATCTTCTGTTGAAAGGCTAGTTCCTAAAACATGATTTAAGCGTTCTAATGAAATAGAAACAACTGGTAACTCTAATGTTAGTGATTGAGCAGAAGCTACTCCTTCGACTACTTCACCATCTCCTAATTCAGCAATTAATGCTGCAGCTCTCTTACCAGCTTGTAAAATAGTCGCTTTATTAATTCCTTTTTCAAAACGGCTACTTGATTCACTTCTTAAATTATGTTTTTGAGAAGCTAAACGAATCGCTTTTGGATCAAATAATGCTGATTCTAATGCAACAGTTGTAGTAGTTTCAATAATTTCTGAATCTAATCCACCCATTACACCAGCTAAGGCAACTGGTTTTTCTCCATCTGTAATCACAATTTCATTACTTAATGTACGTTCAACACCATCTAATGTTACTAATATTTCACCATCTTTTTGCACGACGAACATGAATTTGTTTAGAATTTAAACGATCATAATCAAATGCATGTAGCGGTTGCCCATATTCCATTAAAATATAATTCGTTACGTCAACAATATTATTAATTGGACGAACACCTGCAGCGATTAATCGATTTTGCATCCATTGTGGACTTGGTTTTACGGTAACATTTTTAATAATTTGTAAATGATAAGCTGGAACATCTACTTCATCTTCAACCGATACTGTCATCCATGAATCTAATGAAGATGATCCACCCTCTAAAAAATTCATCTGGTGTTAATGTATTTTCTAAATTATAAATAGCACCAATTTCATGAACAGAACCTCTCATACTTAAAGCATCAGCACGGTTAGCTGTAATATCTAATTCCACAATTGCACTATCTAATGCTAAAGCTTTAATTGCATCCATTCCAACTTCAATAGCATCATCTTCAAATACGTAAATACCTTGTTCATATTCTTTTGGCACTAATGAAGAAGGAAGACCTAATTCTTGAAGAGAACAAATCATCCCTTGAGACTCTACTCCTCTTAATTTTCCTCGCTTAATTTTATGACCACCAGCAATACGTGCTCCATGAGTCGCTACAATAATTTTTTGTCCTTTAGCAATATTTGGTGCACCACAGACAATTTGTAAAGCTTCTTCCCCAGCAACATCTACTGTTACAACATGAAGATGATCTGAATCTGGATGATCTACTACTTCTAATGCACGACCTACGACTAATCCACTTAGTCCTTCTCCTGGAACAGATACACTATCTACCTCAATCCCAGTACGTGACATTTTTTTCTCCTAATTCTTGAGGAGTAATTGAACTTAAATCTAAATATTCATTTAACCATTCATACGATAATTTCATATTCTCTTCTCCTTACTTCGTAAATTGATTTAAGAAACGAACATCATTCGTATAAAGTGAACGAATATCTTCGATTCCATATTTCAACATTGCAATACGGTCTTGTCCTAATCCAAAAGGCAAATCCACCATAAACGCTTGAATCCACTCCAGCAGCTTCTAATACATTCAGGGTGAACCATTCCAGAACCTAAAATTTCAATCCAACCTGTTCCTTTACAAATTGAACAGCCTTGTCCACCACATTTGAAACAGGTAATATCTACTTCTAAAGAAGGCTCCGTAAATGGGAAGTAACTTGGACGTAGGCGAACTTCACGCTCTTGACCAAATAACTCTTTGGCAAATGCAGCTAATGTTCCTTTTTAAGTCTGCCATTGTAATATGTTTATCAATTACTAATCCTTCGATTTGATAGAATTGATGGGAGTGAGTTGCATCATCATTATCACGTCTAAATACACGCCCTGGACTAATCATTTTTAATGGTCCTTTAGAGAAATCATGTTTTTTTCCATCGTTCTTGCTTGAACTGGTGAAGTTTGCGTACGTAATAAATACTCAGGTGTAATATAAAATGTATCTTGCATATCACGAGCAGGATGATCTTTTGGTAAGTTCATCATTTCGAAGTTATAGTGATCTGATTCTACTTCTGGACCTTCTACTACTTGATATCCTAATCCAATGAAAAAATCTTCCACTTCATCACTAACGTGACTTAAAACGTGTTTTGTACCTACAGTCATTGGACGACCTGGCATAGTAACATCGATTGTTTCTTTACGTAAAGATTCTACTAATGCTTTTGCTTCTAAGTCTGCTTTAATGCTAGCAATTTTTTCTTCAATCACACTACGTAATTCGTTTGCTAAAGCTCCTACTTGTGGACGTTCTTCAGGAACGATATTTTTAATATTTTTTAAAACTTCCGTAATAGGTCCTTTTTTTCCTAATTGTTGCACACGAATTTGTTCAACTTCTTTTAAAGTTTGAACGGTTTCTAATGCAGCTAATACATCTTGACGAATCGCATCAAATTGTTGTTTCATTTCTGCTAAATTCATTTTGTTTCCTCCTATAAATCATTTTAATAAACAAAAAGCCCCTTACAATTCCTAAAAATTGTAAGGGACGAACTTTATCGCGGTACCACCCTCATTCCTGCATTGCAGGCACTCGGCGTTATTAACGGTAACGAACCGATCCATTATTCATCTTATCGAATCCCAATGGCGACTTCGGAAGTGAAAAGTTGTAGATTTTCATGAAAGGCTTTCAGTCGCTGACCTTTCTCCCTAATAATGAAATTTTCTAAAACCCTTTTCCATCAATGTCTTTAAATATATGTGTTATTTTATCAAAGCTCTTATAAATTGTCTAGCCTTAAATGATGTTCTAAATTAGAATCTAATATTTCCATCATTTTATAAGAAGATTTGAACTCCGATTGCTACAATAATCAGTACAATCATCGCAATCATCCAAATCGTTAAAAAGCGATTATATCTTTCTAAAAAAAGGCTTTTTAGGAACTGGTGAATCATTCCATTCAATCTCTTCACTATTTTGAGACCTTTTTGCTCTACTACATGTTCTCTCAAAAGCTTTTCGCGTTAATAATGGTTCTTTCGACATATTTTCTCCTATTGATGCAATGCTGCATATTGAACAGCAATAATCGTTTTTGCATCCGTAATTTCTCCGTTATGGATTTTTTTGAATCACTTCTTCCACTGGAATCCACTCAATTGAAACAAATTCATCTTCATCTAATGGTGCTGCATTTTCTAAATGCTGAATTCCTTTTGCTTCATAAAGATGAATTTTTCATTACAATATCCAGGAGTTGGTACTAAATCAACTACTTTTTCCCATTCATTTGCACTTAATTGCGCTTCTTCTTCTAACTCTCTTTTGCGGCTTCTAATGGGCTTTCTCCATCGTGGTCTAATTTACCTGCTGGAATTTCTAATGTATGAGCTTCAATAGCTTTTGCGATATTGACGTACTAATAAAATCTTTCCCACATGAACAACAAGAACTGCTACTGCTCCATTATGTAAAAACAATATCTCTCGTTGATTGTTTTACCATTTGGAAGAGATACTACATGGTGTTCAACTGTAAAAATACCACCTTGGTATTTCACTTCTTTTTGTACGGTTACTTCTGTAAAATCATTCATAAATAAGCCTCCTTAATACTATTATATCTTGTCTATTCAATTTAGCAATAAAAAAAGGCTTTTGAAAATTCAAAGTCCTTTTTACCATTATTGTCCTTGTCTTCTTACTGGAGCTACAGGAACAGTCGTATTTTGTTGTTGTCGTACTGTTGCAGCTTGAGTATTTTGTTGGACTTGTGCATTCGCTGCTTGTTGTGCTGGACGATTTCCTGCTTGAGTATTTGTTTGTCCATTAGCAGTTGTAGAATTTGTTGATGAAGTTGAACTTTCTTGGTGGAAGTATGCATCATACACTTGTTTTGTAATTCCAGCTGCAAAGTCTCCAGGAATTCCATTTGAAAAAAATATGGTGCAACTACTGATACAACAATTTCAGGATTATCAGAAGGAGCATAAGAAGCAAATGTAGAGTTCTCTACTTCCTTTTGTTTTAAATTGTGGTAATGGTCCATCGTAGAACGCTTCTACTGTACCTGTTTTACCAGAAACAGAAGGCGTATAATTTCTAAATGTATAAGCTGAAGTTCCGTTTGCTCCATGCGTTACACGATATAATCCCTCTTTAATATGATCAATTAATCCTGCTTCTACTTGGAGAGAATTCATAATTTTTGTTGGAACAACTGTCTCTAAATCACCAATTCCTCCATCTTTACCTGTTGAATGAATTTCTTTTTACTAAACGAGGGTGCAATACGTGTTCCTTCATTGGCAATAGTAGCCATATATTGAGCTAATTGTAATGGCGTATATAAGTCAAACTGACCGAACGCAAAGTCCAGTGCAGAGAGGCAGCACCTGTACCACCATTATATCCTTTTCCTTCATTAGGTAAGTCAATTCCTGTACGAACCCCTAAACCAAATTGGGCATAATACTCACGTAATTTATCAAATACGTTAAGATTAATATTTAATTTTTCCACCTTTTTTTATACTCATATTGTCCACCCATTCTCATGGCTAACTTAATCATATAAACGTTAGAAGAACGCTCAATCGCATCTAAATCTGTTACAGGAATACTACCATTACGGTTGAATACAGAACTTTTTCGGTTTAGAAGCTTCAAACTCAATTGGTTCATCGACAATCGTATTATCTTCTCTTGTAATAACTCCATCCATATATCCAGAAATAACTGTTGCCGCTTTTACAGCTGACCCCATCCCAAAGGCACCATTAATAGCTCCTAAGGCATCATCTTCAATTCCAGTTACTTGATAATTTTCATTATATTTTTTTCTTTTTACCAGTAATTCCTAAAACATCTCCGGATTTTTGGATTCATTGCAACAACATACACTCGGTCTGCAGTGGCATCTGATAATCCTTCTACAGCTTTAGTAACAATATCTTCCAATTTCTTTTTGAAAATCCGTATCAATTGTCATCACTAAATTGGAACCAGCTTTTTCCACCATAACGTTCTTCGTGGTTAACCACTTCTCCACGATTATTCGTTTGGCTTTGAACCACTGTTTTTGTTCCACTTAAAAACTGATTCATATTGTTCTTCTAAATAACTTGTACCTACACGATCATTTAATGAATACTCTAGAGTTAATAAAGAACGCACTCTATCAGAAGGTAAACCTGTTGTTTCAGAAGATACAGAACCTAGAATTGTCTTCAACATATCTCCCATTGGGTATTCACGATCCCAATCTGAATCAATGTCAATCCCTTTTAACTCTCCAAGACGTTCACTAATACGAGCAACTTCTTGTTCTGTTACAGAATCATTTTTAATCGTAACGGTTGATAAGGCATAGGCACTATTCATCTTCGTAAAAAAATAGCAATTGCTTGTTTTTTTCACTATCTGAATAATTAATTTGATCATCCGTTATATGCTCTAATTGCATCTCATAAGTTTTACTATTTGATAATCCTTCTTTTGAAGCTTTCTTTTTCTCTTCTGCAGTTAATAACTTGCTCGCTTCATCTGGATGAGTCGCAAACCAATAATCTTTTTAAATCTCGGTCTCTTAATTTACTTGTATCTACTGTAATAAATTCTGTTAATTTTTTTAGCCGTTTTCAAGCATGCTTTTTCGTTGTAGCATCAGAGGAACGTGTATAATTCACTGCTAATTTTGGTTTTATTTCCTACTAATACTTTTCCTTTACTATCATAAATCGAACCTCTTGGCACTGCTTTTTGCAGTAGAAGTTTCAGTACGTTTCACTAAAAGCGGTAAAATCATCACCTTTAATTAATTGAACATACGCTAATCGTCCGATTAAAAGCCATAAATGAAAAACACGATAAAAAATAATAAATTTAATCGAAATGGAATATGTGATTTTTCTTTATAGGACGATTCTTTCTTTTATTAATCATGTATTCACATCCATCTTTTTAATATTCACTGCTCCATTATAGCATAATTTAGAATGGGTTTCGTAATAATTCTATCAGAATTTAAAATTATTTAACCTTCATTGCACTCGAGAGTTTGACACTTGTAAATTAAAAAAGTGCGATAGTCATTGGTATTATCGTATTTTTTTGTCAAATTTTTACACTTTTTGTATTGCGTACTTTATCGTACTGTGTTATAATATTCTTGAGGTGACCAAAATGAGAGTGAAAAATCAGTGTCTAAAAAAACTCTATTAACTACGCTATTATCAAGGATATTTTTAGTCGAAGGGAAACGTTCAACAACCATCGTTGAAAATCTAGGTAATCATGAAAAAAATTATTAAAAGAACATCCTGGGATTGATCCAATGACATGGGCTAAACAACGTGCACTTGAACTAACTGAACTTGAACAAAATGAACATCAAGATATTCTGTTATCTCTTAGTCCTAAAAAAACGTCTTAAAATGAATCAACAAAGAGAATTCTTTGGTGGATACTTATTTCTTCAAAAACTTTATTATGAATTAGGTCTTCATAAAATTGCTAAAGAAATTCAATCAAAGTATAAAAATTACTTTCCCTTTGAACGATATTTTATCTCGTTTAATTTATGGGCGTATTTCTCTCCTTCTTCTAAAGAAATCAACTGTTGAATTTTCTAAATATTTACTAGAAGAAAAAAGAGTTTGATCTTCAACATTTTTATAGAGCTCTTGAAGTTATTGCTAAAGAATCTGATTTTATTCAATCGAATTTATACCAAAATTCTCTTAAAACTCTCGATCGACAAAAAGGCATTCTTTATTATGACTGTACAAATTTTTATTTTGACATCGAAGAAGAAGATTCTGATGGTATTCGCAAATATGGCTGCTCAAAAGAAAATCGACCAAATCCAATTGTTGAAATGGGATTATTTATGGATGCATCTGGTATTCCTCTTGCCTTTTTGTATTCATCCTGGGAATACAAACGAACAAACAACGATGAAACCTTTAGAAAAAAAGATTATTAATGATTTTCATCATTCTAAATTCATTGTTTGTACCGATGCTGGCTTATCTTCTAAAGCTAATAAACGATATAACACCATTGCTCAAAGAGGATATGTAACGACTCAATCGATTAAAAATTATCCAAAGAATATAAAGAATGGGCTTTATCAGACACTCAATGGTCTATGGTTGGTAGTAATGATCATACTCAATATTCTATTTCTGAAATAGAAAAATCTGATGATCCTACTTTAAAACAACAAACGTTCTATAAAGTTTGCGAATTTCCAGAAAAGGATCTTCCACATCAACGATTGATTGTCACTTTCTCATTAAAATATCGTGATTATCAAAGAAGTATTAGAGCGCGTCATATTCAAAGAGCGCTACACAAATTAGAATTGCCTTCAGAATTCGATAAGAAACGCTCCACTGATTTTAAACGATTAGTGAAGGAACAAAAATGTTACGGATGATGGTGAATTAGTAGAAAGAAAAACAATATTCACTTGATGAAGAAAAAATTGCTGCAGAAATGTTATATGATGGTATCTATGCTGTTTCTACTAACTTAGATGATGATATTGAAAAGATTATTCAAGTTGGTCAAAGAAGATGGGAAATTGAGGAAAGTTTCCGTATTATGAAAAGTGAATTTAAGTCTAGACCAGTTTATCTCACTAGAAAAAAATCGAATTGAAGCTCACTTTATGACATGTTTCTTGGCATTAACACTTTATCGAGTATTAGAAAATAAACTAGAACATCAATTTACTTGTCCTCAAATTCTAAAAACACTTAGAGAGTTTAACTTTAATCACCATTATGGTATAGGATATGTTCCTACTTATTCTAGAAATGAAATTACCGATAAACTTCGTGATGTTTTTCAAATTGAAACTGATTTTGAAATCATTAGCGAAAAAAATATGAAAAAAATATTTTTAAAATTACCAAGAAATAGAAAAAAAGTACGCATTTTTCAACATAAAAAAATAAGGCTCCTAAAAACATTGTTATATCAACGTTTAGGAGCCTTTTTGACTCTATAAAGTGTCAAACTCCGGATTATAGCATAATTTAGAATGGGTTTCGTAATAATTCTATCAGAATTTAAAATTATTTAACCTTCATTGCACTCAGAAAAATTTTTCCTTCATTCGTTTTTATGTTATACTTTTCTCAAAAAGTTTATTGGAGGATTTTATGAAAAAGTTACCTTTAGCATTTTCTGGTTGTCTTCTAGGATTAGCTGGCGCTGGAAATCTTATCTCAGACACCTTGCCTGAATTATCTCATGTGTTTAGTGTACTTGGATTGGGATTATGGATTATCTTCTTAATCTCACATTTATTAGATTGGCAAAACACTGCAAATGAATTAAAGAAACCACCGGTTTTATCTGGCATAGCTACTTTCCTATGGCAGGAATGATTTTAGCTACTTATTTACTACGTACCGTTCCAAGTGTGCCTCTCTTAGCACAAATTCTTTGGTGGTTCTCATTCTTATTAGATATTGGACTAATTACTTATTTTTCAGTTCAATTATTTACCTCAAAAGAAAGAATTTATGCAACACCATCTTGGACAGTATTATATGTCGAATTGCAGTAGCAGCACTCACTTATCCAGTTGTAGGAATTATTGAAATTGCCTATGCAACCATTATTTTTGGCTTTATCTTAACGTTTTATTTATATCCACGTATTTACAAAGATTTGAAGAAAAAGCCTCTTCCAAATGAATTATTAGGACAAGAAGGAATTTATTGTGCTCCATTTTCGTTACTACTAGCTTCATTAGTACGTGTAGGTGGACATCAATTATTAACTTACTCCATTATCATGATGATTATCTCATCTCAAATATTTTTTTCATTTTAGTTTTAAGTCGCTTACCACAAATTTTTAAAGAAGGGATTTCAACCCGCATTTTTCAGCTTTAACATTCCCGACAATTGTTACAGCAACTTCACTAAAAATGGCTCAAGGAATTCTCCAACATTCTCTATTGAATGTATTCGTTAGGATTGAAATAGTCATTAGCTTAACAATCTTAATCTTTGTTTTATTTAGTTATCTAATCTGGATGAAAAAAATCTTCGTCTTAAACCAAAAAGAGGTAAACACTATTTTTCAAGTGTCTACCTCTTATTTTTCAATTAACGTAAAGCTCCTAATGTACGAGCAATTTCTTCAAAGCTACTATTTGGTTGAATTTCAAATGTTCCTGCTAAAAATATTTTTCTGCAATATTATTTTCTAATAAACTAATCTACAAAAGCTTTCGAATCAGTGATCACTCCAGCTTCTTTTTAATTTACGAGCAACATCACTTGAAACTTCACCACTTTCAACTGTAATAGAAACAGGCTTATCTGCAACTTTTGCAGCTTCTTTGGTTGTTGACTCAGTTGTTTTAGCAGCCACTGTTGTTGCTACAGTCGTTTCTTCAGTCGTTTTAACAGTATCCGTTACTAATGGTAAATGAACACTATTTAATTGACTTTTTAAAGAATCTGGAACAAATGGCCAAGCTACAGTTGTTAAAGCTAAAAATAATAGCTGATAAAAAGAAACGCAACACCTAAAGAGCGAAATTTTGTTTTACTCATATTACCCCTCCTTAATGTGAATCCGATTCAAAAATAGCTATCAATCACTAATTGAACTGTAGAAACCGGAACATTTAATTGTTCAGCAATTTCTTCATATGAACCACCATGACTAAATAGAGTCAAAAATGTGTTTACGAGTAATACTATGTAACTCTTCTTCTTGTTGTTCTGGTTGTGAAATAGTTGGTTCAGTATAAGTTAGCTTTGGCTCAAATACTGGTTTCACTTCTTCTTCTACTTCAAATCTTGGAGTGAAAGTTGCTTCTGGCTCAACTACTGGTTGAGGAATAAAAAGTAAATTCCGGTTCAGGTTGTGGAGCTTGTTCAACAGGAGCACGATAAATTGGTGTTCCTTCCAACTCTTGAATTTTTTTCTTTAAAGAATACACTTCTCGATTTAATTCTAACAAGCCTTCACTTAACTCATCTAATTCATCTTCATATTGATTGTCTTTTAAGAACAATGAAATGAATAAGAAAAAAATACTGCTAAAAGCTAATAATGCTACTACTACGATCCAAACGTGCATTTTTCTCACCTCATTAAAAAATATATTTACTACCATTGTAAAGAATGTTCTTAAAAATCGCAAGTTTATTTTATTACAAGCAGATTACATCTTTACTACTGAATTATAAATTCTATGAAATTAAGAAAAATTTCTACACGTTTTTATCCTATTAATCTTGATGAATTTGTTTTTCTTTATGACTTAACACTAATAATTTTTGTCTTAAATCTTCTTCCATATTCGTTAATTCAACTTCCGCTTTTCTTCTTCTTGCTCTACCTTCTTGTTGAATCTTCAATGTTTCTTCTAATGTTTCAATTAAATCTTTTTGAGTTTTTGTAATGTTTCTAAATCAATAATACCTCGTTCATTTTTCACGAGCAGTTTCAATGGTAGAAATTTTCAACATTTCTGAATTTTTGAATTAATTGATTTGTTGTTTCTGATACTTGTCTTTGTGCTGTTACAGCATCTTTTTGACGTAATAATGTCATCGCAATTGCAATTTGGTTTTTCCATAATGGAATGGTTGTTGTAATTGATGATTGAATTTTTTTCAGCTAATGCTTGGTTTGTATTTTGAATTAAACGAATTTGTGGTGCTTGTTGAATCGTCATTTGTCTTGTTAATTTCAAGTCATGATTTCTTTTTTTCTAGACGGTCTAGGGAATTGCTCTAAGTCATTTACGACTTGTACATCCATTTGATCTCCTGTTACACGTGCTTTTTCTAAAGCTTCAGGTATTAATGTTTCTTGTAATTCCGCTAATTTTAATTCTCCCGCTGCAATATAAATATTTAAAGCATCAAAGAAATCTTTATTACGTTGATATAATTGTTCCAATGATAAATTATCATTTAATAAACCATTTTTCGTGGTCTAAACGAATCGCAATTTTATCGACTTGTGAGCCCACTTCTTGATATTTGGCTTGCATTTCATAAATGCTCTTCTTAATTTTGCCAAAGAATTTTTGGAAGAATCCTTGGTTTTCAGCTACTAAATCATTTGGGTCTGTTTCATTTAAACGTTCCATTAAGTCGTTTAATATATCCCCAATTTCTCCTGTATCTTTTGCTTTGCACATGAGAAAGCATTTGATGAGAAAAATTCCCTAATTGTTTTTGAGCGGCAGCTCCATAACTAATAATTGCTTGTAAATTTTTTTCATCAATTTGCTTTTGCTAATGCACGAGCTTGTTCTTGATGTTTTTCATCCAATGTATCGATTAATTTTTGGGACTAGCTTCCGTTTTGTATTGCTGGAAAGTCTTGAGATACTTCTGATAATGGTGTTACACTCACTTGTTCTCCAAATGGATTTTTGAATTAAATCTTCTACTGTTGTTTGTTTTTCTGTCATGTATATTTCCTCCTAAAAAATCTTCAAATTCTTCTTTTTGAGATTGCTTTTTGAATATATTCCTTTTCTAAATTTAAATCACTAAAATCTTGTGCTTGGAATTTTTTTGATAGTCAGCTTCAATCTGTAGACAACAGTCATCTATGAAATCCATTGTTTGATCCAACATTTGGTAAGTTTCCTGTGTTTTAGAAATATGTTGTTCGATTTCAATATATTTTCCCATCATTTCTTCTAAACCTGGTAAGTACGTATTTAAAAAAACTTATCAACCGTATGTAATCGTTCAGGATGTTGGACTATTTCTTTGAAATAATCTTTTAAAACAGTTACGACTTGATAACGATTCGCAATGGCTTCTAGTTTATTATTTTGTTTCGTATAAGCTTCGATTTGTTGAATTTGAGTTTTTGCTCGATTCATTTTTCTCTAAAAAAGGCTACATCGCTTTCTGTTAGACCTGCCTTCTCATAAATTTCTTGTTGTTTCTCTGACGGTCCTTGTAATTCTTTTTTCCTTCTGTAAAGCATGTTTTCCAATTTGGTGGATTCATTTCTTTGCGGAATAGTACGTGAAAAAAATATTCCATAACATAATAGAATAAATAGAAACATTTCTGTAGAACTATGCATTCTTACAAAAACTCTTGAACTGACTGCTACAAAGAAAAAAATAGTTTAATAGCTTGAATAATATGTTTCTTCATAAGACTTCTCCTTTATCAACTCTCTTAGGAAAAATTATAGCATATTCTCATCCTACGACAATGGGACAAAAGTATGATTTCATATTTCCCAGTAAAAATATTAAAGGAAAAAATTTTTGTAACTTGCAAAGGACGCCAGCAGCTTCGCAAAAGCGAATCTCATGGCTAAACTTTTGAGCCTTAGTCTCAAATTTTCCTCTAATAAAAATCTGATTTATCAGATCTTATTACTGCTAGTACAAGATTTTTCTTTAATATTTTTATACTCTTCTTTTTAAAACGTTTTCAAAAAAGAGTTTTATATTATAATGTAAGTATAAAAATAATAAAGGAGTTGGTTTTAATGTGTAAGATTAAGTCTTTGACGAAAGATGACAAATTGTTTTCAATCCTTCTTATTTGTTTTTGCTATTTCATTATTTTATTAGTGGACATTCCTTACTTTGGATTCTCTATGAATTTGTTATCGCAACAGGAGCTTATTATTTAGTATCTAAATCACCACTAAGTGATAAATTTTCTACTCTAACGAAGAACATAATAGGTGTTTGTTTAATGATTCTTTTTAATCGCTCCTCCATTATTTATTTCTAAAAATAACTCTTGGATTTACCGAACAACTGAATCTATCGAACAAACAATTTTTAACGCACTATAAGTAAATATTAAAGAAAAGAATTTTTGTAGCTTGCAAAGGACACTAGTAGCCCTTACGGGTCTCTTGGCTAAAATTTGAGCCTGAGTCTCAAATTTTCCTCTAATAAAATCTAATATATCAGATTTTTATTACTGCTAGTACAAAATTTTTCTTTAATATTTTTATCGTTAGTAAACAATTTTTCTGTAACCTTACACTAAAACCGCTTTCAAAAATAATTTTTATAGTATAATGAACGTATAAAAATAATAAAGGAGTTGGTTTTAATGTGTAAGTTTAAGTCTTCGACGAAAGATGATAAATTGTTTTCAATCCTTCTTATTTGTTTTTCGCTATTTGATTATTTTATTAGTGGAAATTCCTTACTTTGGATTCTCTATGAATTTTCCGTAGTAACAGGGATTTATTATTTATGTGTTAAATCGTCTCTAAGTGAAAAGTTTTTCTAAAGTAACAAAAGCTGTTATAATGTTCTGCCTAGTTGCTCTTTTAATCGCTCCTCCAAGAGTTATTTTTAAAAAATAACTCTTGGATTTACTCAAAACTAACTGATTATGTGCAAACAACTCGTCATTTTGTAGAACTAGATAATACAAGGATTCAAGAAAATATGAAGGATCTAAAGAGACAGCTTCGTTTTGTTTATGTTGGACATGAAACTTGTCCTTATTGTAGGGAATTTGCGCCAAAATTAAAAGAGGCTTCAAGAAGTAGTAATGCTACAATTTATTATATTGATACGAAAAATAAGACGGATGAATTAGCGAAGTTTGCAGAACAATATCATATTGATTCTATTCCTACTTTATTAGTTTTTAAAGACGGTCAATTACAAGAAACTTTATCAAACAGTAGCGATATCAGCCTAAACGACCTCAAAGAATTTTTAAAAACACATAAATAATATTATTTTGTAGCTTGCAAAGGGACGCCAGTAGCCCTTACAGGGTCTCATTGGCTAAAAATTTGAGCCTAGGGTCTCAAATTTTCCTCTAATAAAATCTGATGTATCAGATTTTTATTACTGCTAATACAAAATTTTTCTTTAATATTTATTGTCTTTACTAAACTATTTTTCGCTTAATAACATTTTTACAAAACGTGAAAACCTCTTTCATTTTTGGGGAAATAGTGCTATAATTTAATCATAAAATAGTAAAGGGTGTGGGTGTAATGTCTAAAGTTAAATATTTAACAAAAGGGGATTGGTTATTTGTAATTGTTCTTTTAGGTTGCTTTGATATACAGTTTTTACTAGTAAATCTTCCACCCTATTGCTCTTCTTTTCAAGCACTAGCAACAGCAGGATGTTACTTTATATTAAAAGATCTTATCCTAAAAGTTTGAATCAAAAAGGAAAAATAATTGTATTATTCATTTGAGTTGTATCATGATTGCATCATTAATTCTTATGCATTTCTTTTAAAGAAATGAGATTCATGTATCCAATAGTAAAAAGGAGTTGGGAGTAATGTCTAGAATAAATTTTTAACTAAAAGGTGATTATGTATTCTTAATTATTTTTAGGTTATATGATATTTAGTTATTTTGTCAGTGAGTTTTCAATCCTGTGGCTCTCCTTTCAATACATTGTAGCATCAGGATATTATTTTCTATTCATAAAAGATTATTTCTTTTAAAACTTGGAGTCCACGAAAAAGATTCATAGTCTCATTTATTGGTCTCTTTTTTTCATGATGTCTATTGTTAATCCTCGTGTCTATGTTTCAAATGACAATACTTTTGGTTTATCGTTCCAGTGAGTATGTT